>Ga0137376_10000243_pt1 | contig 22262 bp, 18 predicted proteins | sample SagtaG_23_FD_104814 | JGI IMG/M metagenome (GOLD analysis project Ga0137376, IMG submission 104814) | Vadose zone soil microbial communities from Sagehorn Ranch, Mendocino, California, USA - Sage2_L_20_16 metaG | ecosystem: Environmental > Terrestrial > Soil > Vadose zone | place: USA...
AGCGTCGATGCGAACTTTGCACCGCCGGCGAGAAGATTCGTATTCCCACTGTCGAGCAGTGCCGAGATAAACGCGAGCACTTTCGGCTTGCAGACGAGTGGCGCCAGCGCATCCCCCAGCGGATGATCGAGATCTATCGGAACACCTAGGGTGTCCCTGTACTCTAGAGCGTGGTAGTAATCGATAGCCTTCATCGTTTGGACCATTCCACGAGTTGCGGTCTGCTCCTGCGCCGTCACCTCTGCTCCAGGGGCCGACGGCAAGACGGCAAGGATCGTATTTGCCGCTCGAATGTCACGCATGAACGTCGTCCAGTTTCCACTGCCCGAGAAGGCGCCGGGATCCGGAGTGCCGTTCAGGAACTCATTGACGTAGCGTGCCTCCGATGCGTCAGTGCGGTACGAATCGCGCGCCAACACTTCGGCGAACACAATGCCGTTTGCCGGTGCGATACCCAGCGCGGCGCGCTGAGCATCATGGTAGCCGGTGACGATGTTCTGAAGCGTGAGCCGCGTCAGCGGTTTGCCAGTAAGATCTTGAAGTGACGGATTGTTGAAATCGGGGACCGCAGTGGAGTCTCTGCATGCGCCCATCAGCGCGACTCCCGCGATCAAAGTGGCTATGTATTTTCGCATTGTAATAGCGTCTCTGGTCATGGGTGATTAGAAGTCCGCACTGACACTGAAGAACCAGCTGCGACTCGGCGGATATGGTGTCACATCCGCGAAACGATTGGTGATCGAGTTGCCGAAGTTCGACACTTCGGGATCGAGTCCCGTGTATGGAGTCCAGGTGTAGATGTTTCGCCCGGCGACCTCCAATCTCACCGCATTCGCCGAGCTGAAGAGATGCGAGGTCAGAGAACGCGGCAGAGCATACGAAACCGAGAGCTCGCGCAGCTTCACGAACGTCGCGTCTTCGAGGTATGCTTTGGTGCTGCGAAGCGCCTGAAGCGTGCGCATCCTGTTCACGATCACTGTGTCACCGAGGGTTCCCTGGTTGTCCGCACAGCAATCGAGGAAGTAGTCGTTCGTCAGGTTCGCGATGTTACCGCCGTGACGCCAGTCGAACAGAGTGGAGACACGCAACGGTCCGTAGTTAAGCTCGTTGGAAAAACCCATCGTGAATTTCGGATTCGCATCGCCAAGAATGCTCAAGTGATCCACCCGGCTCACGAAAGTTCCGCATGACGTCGTGGATGGTGCGGCAGGACAATCAGCAGTTCCGCGCGTTACCAGCGCTCCCGCGGCATTCCGCCAAGTCGTGTCACGGCCGTTGCGACCGAGGATCGCAGTCGGTGAGCTGCCTTTTTCGATACGCGTTGAACCGAAGCCTACTCCGAATCCGCCGGTGTTGAAGGCGGGAACCGGAAGTTGCGTGACGATGGCGTGATTGTGTGCGAAAGTCGTGCGTGAGATCCAGTTGAGCGAGCCCCACTGAATGGGCGTCATGTTGAGGGTGATCTCATAGCCGCGATTTACAATCGAGCCGCCGTTTACGACCTGCGAGGTAAAGCCGGTCGACGGTGCCCTGATCGCGGTAAGGATCAGATCGTCAATGTTCTTGCGATAGGCAGTGAATTCGAATGCAGCCCGGCCATTGAAGAGCGTCGCATCGACTCCGCCTTCTGTCTCAGTTGATCGCTCCGGTTTAATCTGATCGTTTCCGTAAGCAAGGCCCGGACGGGTTCCGCTTATTCCCTCCTCAGTTATGACGGCGAGGCTCGTGAACTTCTGGCCGTAGCCTGGCTTGTTGCCGGCGCGACCGTAGGCAATTCTGAACTTGAGATCGTTGGTGAACGGCGGTAGCCACGAGCTGCGGTACGCTGCAGCAAACTTCGGGTAACTGAAGTACTTGTCCGGATCGCCGTTGTTGCTCGTGCGCTCGAGATTGACACCGCCCGTCAGGTTGAATCGCTCGTTGAAGAGAAGCAGCTCTTCCTGCGCATAGTACGAGAAATCCTTGACGAGCGTGCGAGTTTCGAATGCAGTGAGATTTGTCGCCTTGTCGAGATCTCCCTGACCGAGAAGCAGGTTCTGGCCGGCCGTGAAGACCTGGTCGAACTGCCTTCGGCCCTGGCGCAGTCCAACAGAGCTCGTAGCCGAAAAGAACCGCGACGCTGGGAAGAACCGGTGAATGATGGACGCGCCAAGCGTCGCGGTGACTTCATTCGAGTTGTTGTCCACGACCGTACCAGGGAGTCCATCAGCCGGCTCGAAGTACAGGAAGCGCGGCGAAAGAAGCTTGTCGAGCTGGTTGAAATGGTCGATGCCGGCGTTCGCAATCACATCCAGTGTCTGGTGCACGGACGAAAACAGATTGTAGTTCGCTGATGCGCCGCCGATGAAACGATAAACGTTCTCAGGCGTACTCAGATTGTCGCGATCCTGGAACGGATTGTCGCCGAACGCTCCGAGGTAAGGATTCTTGGGGTATGAGCCGTCAGGTTGCTGCCGGAGATCATAAAACGAGGGCGTTACAGAGAAGACCGTGTACGGATTCACGTTCGCATTGTCGTTGCCGCTGATTCCGCGAACCGTGAGGCTGTGAATGAGCTCGGTGTTCGCCTTGAGATTGAGCTTCGAGCCAATCAGCTGACCGATGTTGATACGAAGCGACTGCTTGTTGTAGCCCGTCCCCTTCTCGATGCCCGCGTCGCGCTTCGCAAGTCCCGAGGCGAAGTAGGTCGTTCCCGCGTTGCCTCCGCTCACGCTCAAATCCGTCTCGTAAGAAAGATTTTTCTCGCCATAGAACTGCTCCTGGAAATCATTGCACGTCGCCGACCATGGCGTCGCGTCGAGACCAGCAGCAGTCGCTTCCGCCTGTGAGTTGAAGCAGCGGATGTCGAGCTTGTTCGAGAGTGAAAATTGACCGAGACGCTGCGTGATGTTGAACGACGGTTTGCCCTGTCGCCCGCGCTTCGTCGTAATGATGATCACGCCGTTCGAAGCGGCCGATCCGTAGAACGCTCCCGCCGAAGCCCCTTTAAGTATCGAGATGTCCTCGATGTCGGCTGGATTTAAATCCGCGATGCGGTTGACCTGCTGGTCCTGATTTGACGTACCGATAACGCGGGACGCCTGAGTGATTGTGGTGAGCCCACTGGAAATTGCGTCATTGCTGACGACCACTCCATCAACGACGTAGAGTGGACTCGAGCTCGATCCGATCGAAGTCGTTCCACGAAGCTGAACCTGCACTCCGCCGCCGGGAGCTCCGGAGTTCGTGGTGATAATTGCACCGGCAATCCTACCCTGCAGTGCATTTTCGAGTGTCGGCGCTGGCGTGCGATTGACCTGCTCTCCTGTCACGACAGCAACTGCATTCGCTGCATTCTGACTTGCAATGCTCGTCGCAGCTCCGGTGATGACTTGCTTCTCGAGTTGGAGAACGTCCTTTGCGAGCTTGATGGTCACGTCATTCAGTGCGGCGTTCACGGTTACAGTCTGTTGCTGGTAGCCGATTCGCCGAACACGCAGAGCGACGGTGCCATCTGGCGCAGGCACGGTGAAACGACCGGCCTCGTTCGTGTAACCGCCGAGGGCAGTTCCAAGCACGTTCACGCTTACTTGTCCTACCGGCTGACCCGCCTCGTCGGTAACAAGGCCGCTGATCCGACGAGCTTGTGCCGATGCTGTCGCGCCAAACAGAGCGAGCAACATCGATGTCATGACTAACTTTCGAATTCTATTCACGCCTCTCTCCAGGTGGATGAATGAGAATGCGGCGCCTCTACTGAAGTGTGGAGATGCGTCGATTACCCCACCTGACCGGTCGTAAGACTCCGGGTGGGGATTGCGGGTACCTAGATAGACCTTGGAAAACACTATGTCAAGAGAATGCAACGCGATTGTAAGGAGGGAATACAACAAAAAAGCCCGCTCGATGGCGGGCTTTTTCTTATCACGTTTTTCTATTTCGGAGCGCCGGGCGGAGACGCAGGCGCTGGAGCAGGCTTGGAAAAGTCAACCGTCGGCGCAGTTTCGGACCCCGGCGGCGCGTCATAATACGCGCGAGGCTTCGCGCCAGTCAGCGACGCAGTGATTTTTTGCGGGAACGTGCGAATGTACGCGTTGTACGCGTTCACTGCTGCGTTGTAGTCACTGCGCGAAACAGCAATTCGATTTTCCGTTCCCGACAGCTCGTCCTGTAATCGCAGGAAAGTCTGATCTGCCTTGAGCTGAGGATACGCTTCCGATATCGCGAGCAATCGGCCCAGCGCTCCGGTGAGCTGTGCATCCGCTGCTGCCTGCTGTTGCGGATCTCCGGTTCTAATCGCACCGGCAAGTCCGGCCCGCGCGTTCGCGACCTGAGTGAATACTGCTTCCTCATGCTGCGCATATCCCTTCACGGTGTTCACCAGATTTGGAACGAGATCGGCGCGACGCTGTAGCTGCACTTCAATTTGCTGCTTAGCCTGCGCTGCCTGCTCATCGAGCGTCTGAATCCGATTGTACCCGCATCCGGACAAGACGACTGGAACCAGCAGGACGAGTGAGCGGCGTTTCATGTGTCGAATGCCTCGTGGTGGATGAGTCGGCGTAACGTACGCAATATGACGCGAAAAGTTTACGCCGTGAAGCGATCGAGATACGCGACCAGCCTTTCCATTGCGCCGAGGTAGCCGGCAAGTACGGCGCCCGCTTCTTCCCGTTCGACCTTCGCAATACCGCGAACGTGACGAATGACTCGCTCGAAAGGCGCAGCATCGAATCCGGCCTTCGCCGCAACGCTCCTGCTCAAGTCTACGTAATCCTGCGGCGGCATTTCACCGTGCAACCGCGCAACTCCGCGGAACACGACCATCAATGTGCTGAGACTGGCCTCGAGCAGCGATACTTGCGCTTTTTGGTCGACTCCGGCCGCCATCGCACCACGCCTCAGATGCAGAAGTTTTCCGAGCGCCTGCTGCTCGACCTGAAGGCGAAGATCACTTTTCGCGACTGTGATTCCTACCGACGGATCCTCTCCGTACAACACGCGGTGTCGCTCGAGAATGTCTGCGTATTCCATCGGAAAAACATCGGACGACGATTTCCATTCCGATTCGGTGAACAACATCGGCGGTGGATTGCCGGCGTCGCTCCACGCGCGAAGCACCGCGCCGACGGCAGCGAGCCTGTCCAGAGGAACTCTCTCGAGTATGACAAGCACATTGTAGTCCGATTTCTTTGCGATGTGTTCGCCGGCGACCGCCGAGCCGTACAGCACCACCGAGCGCAGCGTCTCGCCGTATGCTTCCGTGAGCTGCGTCACCAATTCATCGAGAGTCATCGCCATTTACAGAAGCCCCATTGTGCTGAATGTCACCAGCTCGACCCGCCGCCACCACCGCTGAAGCCACCGCCACCGCCGAAGCCGCCAAACCCACCGCCTCCCCCGCCACCAAAACCGCCGCCGAATCCCCCACCGCTGCTCCACCCGCCGCCACCCCTTGGCATCGAGAGAAGAATCGGCCAGATGCAACCGCCGCATCCGCTTCGTCGCCCTCCTCCTTGCTGTCGCCGTGCAAAATTCGACAAGAACGAGAGAAGGAAAAAGAAGATGAGGAAGTAGACGAATGGCGGAATGCCGCGATAGTTGCTTCGGTTCGCGCTCTGAATCGGTTGAGGCGGCGCGAGTGAGCTGTCGAGAGAAAATTTGAATTCGTTCGCAAACCGCTGCGCCGTCCGCAGGGTGACGAGCTCGAGTCCGGTCGAATAGTCCTTTGCCGCGAACGCCGGCGTCGCCTCTCGGCAAATATCACCCGCAGTCGCATCGGTGATAAATCCTTCTGCACCCTGGCCCGTCGCGATGAAACACTGACCTCGACCCGTCGAGCTCGTTTCTTTCGGCACCAGCAAAATCACGGCGCCCGCATTTCTCGTCGGATCACCGGGATTCCCGATCTTTCCCACTTTCCACTGGCGACCGATTTGCAGCGCAACGTCTGCGGGCGCGCGCTGTCCGATATCAGGCAGCGTCACAATCGCAATCTCGCCGCGCGATTTATTTCGGACGTCCTCGGCGATGCGCGTCATTCTCTCGATCGTCGCGGGATCGAGAACGTGCGCGAAATCGTTGACGACTCCGGTTGGAGGCGGGATCGTCAGCGGCTGCTGCGCCGCCGCGGCCAGAGATGTGCCGAGGAAAAGGACAGCGAGCGCAACCCTTGATTTCAAGGCCATCTTCGGCACCTATTTACGAGACCATGCCAAACTTAGTCAACGTGACCTCCGCCGCGGCGATTCTCGCAATCATTGCGTGCAGTCCATCGCAATCCGCGCCACCACCCGCGAACAATTCTGCGACGGCGCAGAATACCTCAGCCGGCGCGAAGGCGCCCGAAGATCCAATGGTCGCTGCCGCCGACCACGGCCGCATCGAAGGCGACGCAAATGCTAAAACCTGGCTCATTGTCGCAAGCGATTTTCAGTGTCCATTCTGCAAGCAATGGCACGATGAGAGTTACAAAACCATTTACGACGAATACGTACGGCCGGGAAAGATCAAAGTTGCGTACGTGAACTACCCGCTTCAGCAACACCAGCACGCTGTTGCGACTGCTGAAGCTGCGATGTGTGCGTCTGCACAAGGAAAATTCTGGCCATATCACGAAGCGCTGTTCGCGACACAGCACCAGTGGGATTCGCTCGCCGCAACTCCGACAGCAGTTCTCGATTCGATTGCCGGTGCAGTCGGGCTCGACAAGACAGCGTGGAAACAATGTGTGGAATCGGGCAAGATGAAGCCGCTGATAGATGCAGACCGCGATCGAGCTGCAAGCGCGGGTGTCCAGTCAACGCCGAGTTTCATCCTCGGTGACCGCGTGATGCTGGGCGTTCAGCCAATCAATGTCATGCGCGCGGCACTCGATTCCGAGATTGCAAAGAACGGCGCGACGCACTGAATCGCCTGGCGAGAATTCCCTACGCCGCGGCTGCTACCATTGCGCGCGCGGTCGCCGCAGTTGCACCGGCGGGCGATGGAAAAACCGTACGTGCCCTGCGGGCGCGCCGGGGAATCGTTCGTCGCTATGAAGCGTGGGGCTCGCGGCAACGTGACTCGTCGCGGCCCCTGCTCTGGATTCACGCCCCTTCGGTAGGAGAGGGACTTCAGGCTGCACCGGTGATCGAGCTGTATCGCTCGCGACATCCCGAAGTGCAGGTCGCCTACACTTTTTTTTCGCCGAGTGCGGAGAGATTTGCGAATGGCGTGCACGCGGATTTTCACGACTATCTGCCGTTCGATTCGGGACATGAAATGAAACGAGCCCTCGCCGCGCTCACGCCAAGTGCGATCGTGTTCAGCAAGCTCGACGTGTGGCCGGTACTCGTCGAATGCGCTGCGCGGCGGGGAGTGAAGCTCGGAATGTTGAGTGCGACGATGCCGGCATCATCACTGAGACACTCATCGCTCGCGCGTATCGTTCTCCACGATGCATACGCGTCGCTCGATGTAGTCGGCGCTGTTTCCGACCCCGACGCTTTGAGACTGATGGAGGCGGGCGTTCAACCGGAGAGAATTACAGTCACCGGTGACACGCGCTACGACCAGGCATGGATGAAAGCCGCCTCTGAGACTCCTGAACGGGCCGCGTTGCTTCGCCCGTTGCGAATTGGCCGCTTCACTATAGTAGCGGGATCCACGTGGCCGAGCGACGAAGCGCGTCTATTTCCGGCGTGGAATGAGCTCAGACGACGACACCCGAATGTGCGCCTCATTATCGCGCCGCATGAGATTTCCGAAAAGCGTCTCGATTCGATCCAGGTGTGGGCTCGCGAGAGCGGCTTCGCCGCCGCGAGAATCGATGACGCATCGGTGCCGATTGCCGACGTCGTGATCGTAAGCCGTTACGGCGTACTCGGCGATCTCTATGCAATTGCGGACATTGCGTACGTCGGGGGTGGTTTCAGACGGGCAGGTCTCCACTCTCTTCTCGAACCGGCAGCGTTCGGTGTTCCGGTAATCATTGGGCCGAGGCACGAAGACAATCGCGATGCTCGTCTGCTCGTTGCTGCGGGTGGCGCATTCCGTTGCCGTGACGCTGCGTCTATCTCGAGTTGCATTACGAGAATGCTCGATTCTGCGGGCGCTCTTTCGAAAGCGCGAGATGCTGCGCACGAAACTGTCCGTGCTGGACTCGGTGCTGCTGAGAGATCATTCGATCTTATCGAGCAGCTTATTGCTTTGGGTTAGCCACAGAAACACAGAATTCACAGAAAACTGCGGTTTATTCCTTGTTGAAAAACAGAACGGCGCAGTTGCGCACTTCTAAAAGAAAAAGAGCAGCAGGTTTCTGTGAATTCTGTGTTTCTGTGGCAAAGAAATTATCGTAGGTAGCTACGACACCTGGACTGACGCGACGGGCGGAGCACTCGGCCCATCAGTTGGCGGGTGCAAAAAGAATCCCTGGACGAGATGAACGCCAAGCTGTTTCACGGTCTCGTACTCTTCCGCACGCTCGACGCCCTCGGCAATCACTTTCGCATTCTGGTCGTTCGCGAAACGCACCATCGTCTCGACGAGATTCTGCTTGATGAAGTTCGCGTCGATGCAATTGATCAGCGAGATATCGAGCTTGATGAAATCAGGCTCGAGGTTGGCGATCGATCCGAGTCCGGCGTAACCGCTGCCTGCATCATCGACCGCGAATCGATACCCGCGATCGCGAAAATCCTTCAGGCGTCCGCGAAATTTCGGATAATCCTTGATCGCAGTGCGCTCGGTAATCTCCAGCACGACGCGAGATGGATCTGGAACGTCAAGATCCATTTCCGTGAACGCCGGGTCTGTGAAGTCGTGCGGATCTACGTTGATGAAAAGAAGCTGGCCTTTCTCCAGCCTGTCCTTCATGCCGAGTATAGCGGTGTTTCGGCAAAGACGGCTCAGCTCCCAGATCATGTCCGACTGAGCGGCGACCTCGAACATCACCTCCGGGCGACGCATGCTTCGCATTTTTCCGCGCGCGAGCGCCTCGTATCCGAAAATCTCTCGCGTGTCGGTTACGACAATTGGGTGATAGTCGATATAGAGCGCGCCAGTACGGAGCGTTTCGCGGAGGTCCGCACTCTTGCGTGCAAGCTCACGCTGCTCGACGCTGACCGATGAAGCCGCGGCTTCGCGGATTCCGCGATAGATCTGCCGCTCGAGCCTGATCTTCGGATCGTAATAGATGTGCGCGCGTCCGACGTACGTGTCAAAAAGGGCAGCGACGGATTCGCCGTGCTGCTCCTCTACTCTCGTCGAGATGAATTGGTGAAGGCGTACGGTGAGCTCGGTGATCTCCTCGTCCGACGGTACCGGCGCGTCGGGCTCCGGCACATGAAACAGGATGAAATCGTCGTCGTTGTTGAAGCTCACCATCACCTGCGAATTCGCGAAGGTTCCGTTGCGAAAGAAATCGCGCATCGCAGTGGTAGTAGTCTCCAGAATCTCGTCGAGCTTCTCCCAACCATAAATCTCTTCGACCTTCGCGTACCGATCGAAATTGAAGTAGAGAATGACGAGCTCGCCGCGTTCCTGAATCGGCTTGCGAAGCACCTCGATCGAAGCTGACACCGTCGGGACCTTTTCCTGCGCAGCGCGAAACAGCTGCCGGTAGCTTGGCAAATTCAGCTCGTGGGAGCGAGTCGCGCGGCGTTGCGCTCAACCACTTTTGCGAGTGCAGCCAGCTCAAAAGGCTTCTCGACAAAGTCATCGGCGCCCGTCTCGAGGGCCTGACGCTTGTTCATCCAATCCTGAAGGGCGGTGACCATGATCACGCGAATGGATGAGCCCAGGGTGGGATGGTCTTTCATCTCGCGGCAGACCTGCCAGCCGTCGCGTCCTGGCATCATGACGTCGAGGAGAATGATCGAAGGCTTTTCCCGCTCGAACGATTTCATCGCTTCGTCGCCGTCGTATGCAACCGAAATCGGATAACCGCGTGCCTGGAGATAATCGCGGATTATGTCGGCGTTGTCGTGATTGTCGTCCACAACAAGAATCGAGGGAAGCTTGGCGTCGGGCATTCTTCTTACTTTGGGGTGGAGGGAAGCACATATCAAGTGCATGACTCCTGCCGTAAACGTCTGAGCTTGACAGATGTTGGTCTCAAGGGCACCATCATTGTATTCGTTGCTGAGAGACAACATGTCGCTTATTCGTCCGCTGCTTTGCGCATCGCTCTGTGCACTAGCGCCTTCAGCCGTCGCCCAGAGTGTCACGTCTGCTGCGACAGTCAACTACCGGATTACCGGAATCGTCACTGCCTTCGGCGGAAATCCTGTCGAAAAAGCCGAGGTCACTTTGCTCCGGGATGGCGCCATCCGTCAGTCGGCTTTCAGTGGCGTCGATGGCCGATTCACCCTTGGCGAATTATCGGCGGGAAAAGCGAATCTTCAGGTCCGTCGTCTTGGTTACGAGCAGCGCAACGTGAACATCAACGTAGGCGCTGAGGCACAACCGACCTACGTGGAGATCTTGCTGCAGGAAGTTCCGCAAAAGCTCGAAGAGGTGATGGTGAAATCCGACGAGCAGGGACGTTTGCGAGATTTCGCCGCGCACAAGGGACACCCAAGCAACTTCGGGCGGTACTTCGATCGCAGCGATATCAGAAAGCGCAATCCGGCGTATGCGAGCGAGCTCTTCCGTACGATTCCCGGTGTTCAGGTGCAGGCATCGAGTTTTGGTGGAAACACAGTCCGCGTTCGCGGTTGCATGCCGTTGCTCTGGGTTGACGGTGCGCGCGTTCCCGGGGCAGAGCTGGATGAGGTCACGAGACCTTCGGAAATTGCAGGCCTGGAATTCTATTCGTCGAACGCGGGAATCCCGCCCGAGTATATGGATCGAAACAACGGCGCGTGCGGGATTATCGTTGTTTGGTCCAAGAGTCAATAAAGGATTTGATAACCCTTTCAGAAGAAAAAAGCCCCTCGATTTTCCGAGGGGCTTTCTCACTTCAAGGTCCTTGTTGTTTCAGGTTCCGTTCTTTACTCCACAGCCCGTAACATACGTCGGCGCGACAGTTGGAGATTTGTCCCACCAGATTCGCGTGCTCAGTACGTCGGCACCCTGATCAGTGATTGCCGCTGTGACGGACTCTAAGTTGACTTGCGTCTCGAGTGTGGCGTACTCGAGTCTTCTCGGAACTTCATTCAGAGTCGCATCGACACCAGCGACAACTGTCGCCGGACGACATGTGCGCCGCCATTCAGCCCAGGCCTGACCGCCGTCGGTGTACAATGCTATCCACCGCTGCTCGGCAATCTGGACGAGTCCGGGAGTCCCACCCTTGTAAACAACGCCCGGCTGCGCGAGATACGTCGCAAGCGCCGCAGCTGAGATTTGCTGGCTCGCCGGTGCGACCGCGCTCCACTGCTGGATAGACAGAGTGATGCCGGTGTTGTAATAGCCCGCCGCCTGCCCCGCATTCAAACCGCCGATCCCGCGCTGAGCCGCCTCGGCAAGAATGAAATTCACTTCGGCAGCACTGAGTATAAATACTGCGAGCTTTCCTCCCGATCCTCCGAACACCGGGCCGTACGTCGTTTTTCCATTGTAGAAGACCGTGCCGGGCCGGGACGTCGCATTGAAGAGCGGCACAGCGCTGGTGGTCGAGATCCCGTTCGGCGATCCCTGATAAGCACCCGTCGGCGTCGGCTGTGCGTAGATCGGAAGCCGCGGATCGCTGTTGGCGTTCATCAGGTTTGTCAGTCTGTTCGAAACTCGCCAGTCATCACGTGCGCCCAGTGCAGTCGACCACGGATTGTTGTAGACACCGTCGCCTGGAAAGGCCAGTTGAGCGTTGTCGGCGTTGGTAAGAATGAGTCCGCCGGGCCCGTTGATCGCGGCCGTTAGCTGCGTGTTCGCCAAAGTAGGATTGACGTTCACGACGCGCATCGCGAGACGAGCTCGCAGCGAGTTGATGAACTTCTGCCACTTCGCTGGGCTTCCGCCATAAATCGGATCGGCGGTGCCGAGCGTGTTGCTTGCACCTGAGAGATCCTTCGCGGCCTTGTCGAGCACTGCGAAGAAATCCGCGTAAATATCCTGCTGCTTATCGTATGCCGGCGTCAGACTCGAGCCGACGCTATCTCCTCTCAATGAACTGGAGTAGGGAATGTCTCCCCATGAATCGGTGAGGTAGGAAAATCCCCACGTGCGAAGCGCGAGCGCCGGAGCATACGATCCCGGCGAGCCCTCGGCTGTCGCCAAAGTGACGATCTGAGTCAGATCCTTGAGCTCGCCGGCATATGCACCGTTGAATGAGCCCTCGGTATCCGCGGCGTGCATACGGACATACCTATCCTCGTCAGTGTACTGAATTTCCGACAGCTGCTGCGTGACCCACTCCGCGGTGCGCAGATCATAGCCACCGAACCAGCGGGCTACGCCGAGGCGCGCGGCATTGGTGAACAGCGGTCCCGGCGGAACTTGCTCAGGACTGTTCGGGTTCGCGTTGAGAGCAGTGAGCTTGTCGTTGTTGCAACCGAACGCCGCCAGCGTCAGCGCAACTCCAACAGTCACTCTCAGAAAGTTTCTATTCGTCATAGTGATTGATGTCCGGTAGAGGATTATTGCGTGATGCGAACGTTGAAGCCCCAACTTTTTGCGTTCGGCATAACCATGGACTCGATGCCCTGGTTGTTCCCCGTCTGATACGAGAATTCAGGATCGATGTTGGGCACGCTCGTCCACGTCACCAGGTTGCGACCTGTGAAGCCAACTGTGATCGCGCTCATGTTGAGCCGGCTCGCGAACGATCGCGGCAGATCCACTGAGAACGTCAACTCGCGAAGCTTTGTGTAGCTCGCATCGTAAATCCAATCCTCAATGACCTGCCCGCAATTGTAGGCGAGGCACTGGTAATAGGTCTCGGCATCAACGTTGACTGTGTTCGGCTTGCCTGTCGCGACATCAATTCCAGGAACTACGAGTCCCGGCTTGTCCCAGTCTACTTCGCGACCAGCGATCGTGTTTGAGAGCACACCAGTGTATGCGCCCCACATGTTGGTGATGCTGGCGACCTTCCCGCCTCGGCGGAAGTCAAGCAATCCGTAGAGCCTGAAGTTCTTCCAGCTGACGGTGTTGGCGAGGCCTCCGGTCCAGTCGGGCTGCACTGTGCCGAAGTAATGGGTAGGTGCACTGGTTGCAGCGTACGGAAGGCCGCCCTTCAGGAGAAGCTGGCCAGTCGCACTGTCGCGAGCGTAGGCCCTGCCCATGAGCGCACCATACGGTTTGTCGAGACGCGCCTCCACTCTGGACGAGAATAGACTACCGAGAAGAAGCGTTGTGACTCCAGGCGCCAGCTCCGTGATGCGACTCTTGTTGTGCCCGTAGTTGAACGTCGTGTTCCATGTCAGACCGGCGTCAGATTGAATCGGCGTCACGCCCAATAGGAAGTCGATGCCCTTGTTCGTGATTCTGCCCGCGTTGATCGACTTGACCGTGAACCCGGTGGTGTTCGAGACGGGTGCATTGAAAATCTGGTTCTTTGTGTACTTGTCGTAATAGCTGCCGTCAAAGGTCACTCGATTGTTGAGCATGCTCATCTCGAGTCCGAATTCATTCGAGTGAGTGATCTCGGGCTTCAGTCCGCCGTTGGCCAACGCATCACTGAGTGTGAATTGAGCCAATCCGTTGAACTTGGTGGATAGTCCGGAATAGGTGGTGCGGAGCAGATAAGGATCTGCGTCAGCTCCGACCTGTGCCGTTGATGCGCGTACCTTCACGAACGAGAGGAAGCTGTTCTTGAGCGCCGGGATTGCGTCGCTCAACACAATCGATGTGTTCACCGAAGGATAGAAATACGAATTGTTTTCCTTCGGAAGCGTTGATGACCAGTCGTTACGGGCGGTGCCTTCCAACGTCCACCAGTTGTTCAGCGTGAACGCGGCGGATCCATAAAAGCTGTCCGTGCGACGGCGCTGAAGGTTCTCTCCAAGCGTTGGTGGAATCGCCGCATTCGATACGTTGTAAATACCGGGCACCGTTAATCCGCCCGTTGATATACTCGTGGTATTGAAGGTTGCACGACGCGTGGTTCCACCGGCGAGAGCGTTCACCTGGAGATGCGAGCCGAGAGTGTGAGTCAGCCTCAATGTCGCGTCGGTTCCGTTGTCGTTGTTGTAGTCGTTTGCCAGAATGAAGCCGCCGAAATACTTCGCATCGACGATTGTTCCCTGTCGCGTATCACCGGGAGCGAACTGCTGATCGATGTTCCATCGGTAGAGATCGTCGCTCGTGCGAATTGTTGCGGCGAGACCTGGGGCAACATCGTAGGTCGCCGAGATGGTGCCGATGAATCGGTCGCGCACATCCTGGAGAGGATTGCTGTACTGGAGCCAGTACGGATTGTTGTGGTAGCTGTAGTTCCAGTTGTATTCGCGATCCGCCGGGCCGTTGTTTGCGCCGCCGCCCAGTTTGTCGAAGTACCCGGCCTTAAGCGCCGCCATGTCAACTTGGCGGCCGAACCAAATGAACTGTTCGATGGCGCTTTGAGTGTATCCGACGCCCGGTCGGTTCTGGCCTGTGTTACGGATGTACTGAAGGCTAGCATCAGAACTTAGGCGGCTCGTTACTCTGAGCGACGCGTTGAGTGAGCCGCTCGTCTTATGGAATGTGTTGTTAGGTATGTATCCCAGGGTCTGATCGGATCCGAACGACGCCCGAGCGTTTACGCGATCCGTACCGCCGCTTACCGCAATCGCATTGGAAAGTGTGTGCCCGGTTTGGAAAAAATCGTAGACGTTGTTGGGGTGCGGTACCCATGGTTGCTGCAATCCCGTGAACTGATCGATGAGCCGACCGTCGAGCCTGGGTCCGAAGCTTTGGTCGTTGAAATCCTGATTTCCTCCACCCGACCCATCGACCCACTGGAATTCGCCAGCGGACCCCTGTCCATAAAGGTTTTGATACGTAGGAAGAATTGAGGGAGACTCGAAGGTGTAAGTGCTGCTCAGCTCGGTGCGCATTCTGCCGCCCGTCGCTCCACCTTTTTTCGTTGTCAGAATGATGACGCCGTTCGCCGCGCGCGACCCATAGAGTGCCGCCGCGTTCGGACCCTTGAGGATAGTCATCGAGCCGATGTCTTCCGGATTGATGTCGGAGATCGCACTTCCGAAATCCCACCCGCCGACCATCGTGGAACCTCGCGAAGCGTTCGACACAGGTACGCCATCGACGATGAACAATGGGCTGTTGTTGCCACTGATGGAGTTCACACCGCGAAGAGTGATGCGATTCGATCCGCCCTGCGTTCCGGATCCTGTGATGTTCACTCCGGAGACTTTGCCTTGAATGCTGTTGATGACATTCAGCGTCTTAGTCTGATTCAGCTGTCTGGTGCTGAGCTCCTGTTGAGCTGTTCCGAGCGTGCTCTTCTGGCGCTCGATACCAAGTCCTGTGATGACGACGCCGGTGAGCTCCGCCGCGACCGCTGAAAGACGAAAATCGGTGATGATACCGTTGCCAGTGAGAGGCACCTGAACCGATTTCGCGAGATAGCCAAGGCGACGGGCTGTTATTGTAACGGTCTGCCCGTTCGCACTCGCGGCAGGTGCGGTGAAACTGTACCGCCCGTCAGCGTTGGTCTGCCCTCCGATCCGCAACTCCGGAACGGAAACCGCAGCGTTCGCGAGTGGAGCGTCGTTGTCTCCCGACGTGACGCGTCCGCTCAGTGTGACCGCTTGCTGTGCGACGGCCATTGCCGGAATCAGTCCGGCAATCAGGCACGCCGTCACGGCAAGCCGATTAAGTCGACTACCGTTTTTCATCTGGTACCTCCCAGGTGGTGGGAAAAAAAAGAGGAGAGGAATTCCGGTCGCGAAAAGCTCGGCTCACTCGGCGGCGAGCGTACACGTTTCCACTCTCAGCGCCTGAGAGATGCGCGCTGAAGGCGACGCCGTTCGAACGGGCGCGTTGCGGAGTGAAGGCCAAATACAATTCCTACGACTGGATTTTGGGAGATTATCCGGCCGCTACGGCTATGTCAAGAAACTGTAAGGAATACGTAGCACAGGTGTAGGCTACGCCGCGGTCGCTTTCTCCGTCACGATGCGAACAACGTCATCAACCACCTGGAGAAATCCACCCTCGACATTGAAGCTTTTGTCTGCGCCTCCCCCTCCAAGGCGAACCACGCCGTTACCGAGGAGAGTCATCATCGGCGCGTGCCTCTCGAGAATGCCGACTTCGCCGTCGTGCGCGGGCGCGACAACGATCGCTGCGTCGCCCTGAAACAGCACCGCTTCAGGCGAAATCAATGAGATCTTGAGCACGCGGCTTATGCTTCCTTCGATATCTTGTTTGCCTGCTCGACTACTTCATCGATCGAGCCCGCCATATAAAACGCCTGCTCGGGCAACTGATCGAATTCGCCGGCCACTACTCGCTCGAATGACGAGATCGTGTCCTCGAGCTTCACGTACTTGCCGGGAATTCCCGTGAACTGCTCGGCAACAGCGAACGGCTGCGACATGAATCTCTGTAGACGACGCGCGCGTCCGACGACGAGCTTGTCCTCCTCGGAAAGTTCGTCCATTCCAAGAATCGCGATGATGTCCTGCAGCTCTTTGTATCTCTGAAGAATCCGCTGCACGTCGGTGGCGACTTTGTAATGACGATCGCCGATGAACTGCGCGTCGAGAATTCTCGACGACGACGCGAGAGGATCGACCGCAGGATAAATCCCGAGCTCGGTGATTGCGCGCGAAAGAACGACTGTCGCGTCGAGGTGAGCAAACGCGGTTGCCGGGGCTGGATCAGTGATATCGTCCGCGGGAACGTAAATCGCCTGCACCGAAGTGATCGACCCCGTCTTCGTCGAGGTGATCCGCTCCTGCAAGTCACCCATCTCGGTTGCCAGTGTCGGCTGATAACCAACGGCACTCGGCATTCTTCCCAGAAGTGCGGACACTTCCGATCCCGCTTGCGTGAAGCGGAAGATGTTGTCGATGAACACCAGCACGTCCTGGTTCTCGACATCGCGGAAATATTCGGCCACAGTGAGACCGGTAAGACCGACGCGCAGTCGTGCCCCCGGCGGCTCATTCATCTGACCGTAGATCAGGGCGGTCGCCTTGAGAACTCCCGACTCCTTCATCTCGAGATAGAGATCGTTCCCCTCGCGCGTGCGCTCACCGACGCCGCAGAACACCGAGCGGCCGCCGTGTCCCTTCTGCACGTTGTTGATCAGCTCCATGATCACGACGGTCTTGCCGACGCCCGCGCCGCCGAACAAGCCGATCTTTCCGCCCTTCACGAACGGAGCGATGAGATCAATGACCTTGATGCCCGTCTCGAAGATCTCCGTCTTCGGCTCGAGGTTGGCGAACTTCGGAGGCATGCGGTGGATCGGCCAGCGCTCGACACTGTCCGGAATCGGCGGCCCGTCATCAACCGGCTGTCCGAGTACGTTGAGAATTCGTCCAAGCGCAGCTTCACCGACAGGAACGGTGATTGACGTTCCCGTATCGAGAACTTCCATTCCGCGAACGACTCCATCGGTCGCCGACATCGCAACCGCGCGAACCTGATTGCGTCCGATGTGCTGCTGCACTTCGGAGGTGACATCGATGTCCGTTCCAGAATCCGATTTCGCAGTGATGCGAAGGGCATTGTAGATCTCGGGCAGTTTCTCCGCCTCGAATGCCACGTCGAGCACCGGCCCAATCACCTGAATGACTTTTCCGATGTTGCGCGTGGAAGGAGCGACTGTTGTTGCCATTGTTATCCCTCGAGGGCCGCGGAGCCGCCGACGATCTCGGCGATCTCCTGCGTGATCTGCGCCTGACGGGCGCGGTTATATGTTCGGCGCAGCACGTTGATGATGTCGCCGGCGTTGTCGGTTGCGTTTTTCATTGCAGTGCGGCGCGCGCCCTGCTCTGCCGCCGCAGTTTCCACGAGCGCGCGATAAATCGAATTCCGAACGTAGAGCGGCAGAAGCTGCGCGAGGATTGCCTCGGCAGATGGGAAAAGCAGATAGTCGTGGCGAAGCCCTTCGTTGTCACCTGACTTTTTTTCAGGCGGCGTGACGGGCAAAACTCTGAGCGTTGTCGGCGGCGTCGAAAGCGCGGAATTGAATTTTGCGTATACGACATCAACAGCATCGATCTCACCTCGCTCGAACTGTCCGATCAAATCATTCACGAGATCAGCAGCGTTGTCTGCGGTGGGACGATCCGTGAAATCAGTCCGACTCGATTCGATCGGCCGCCCGACATAGCGGAAGTAGCCGAGCCCTTTGCGGCCGACGATTCTTAGAATCGTTTGTGCGCCTTCCTTCTCGAGACGGGCAAGAAGATTTCTCGCTTCCTTGATCAGGTTCGCGTTGAATCCGCCCGCGAGGCCGCGATTGGAAGTGAGAAGAATCACCGCGGCCTTTTTTATTTCCGCAGGCTGGCGAAGCAGGCGAAACTGTTCGGCCAATTCGGGCGAGTAGAGACTCGAGATGACTTCAGCGAGAGAGTTCGCGTACGGACGCGCCGCGACCACGCGGTCCTGAGCGCGCTTCATCTTGGACGTGGCCACCATCTCCATCGTCCGCGTGATCTTTCGAGTGTTTTCTACGGAGCGGATGCGCCCCTTGAGCTCGCGACCCTTCGCCATGAGCTACGCCGGCTTCCCTGTTCCGCGCATTGCGTTGAACGCCTCGATCGCACGACGCAAATCGGCTTCGATTTCCTTCGAGAGAACTTTTTCTTTCTTGATTCCCTCAGTGACCTGCGGATACTCGGCTACGATGTACTCGCGGAATCCGCGCTCCCATTCCTTGATGTCGGCGACAGGAACCGCGTCGAGGAATCCGTTCGTGACTGCAAAGATGATCACGACTTGCTGCTCGACCGGCATGGGTTGGAACTGAGGTTGCTTCAGGATCTCGACGGTTCGGGCACCGCGATCGAGCTGCTTTTTCGTTGCGGCGTCGAGATCGGAGGCGAACGATGCGAATGCTTCGAGCTCGCGGTACTGCGCGAGGTCGAGACGAAGACGACCGGCGACCGACTTCATCGCCTTGATCTGCGCATTTCCACCGACGCGCGATACGGAGATTCCGACGTTCACCGCGGGGCGAACACCGGCGTAGAAAAGATCTGCTTCGAGGCAGATCTGTCCGTCGGTGATCGAGATGACGTTGGTCGGGATATACGCCGACACGTCACCGGCCTGAGTCTCGATGACAGGAAGCGCTGTGAGCGAGCCGCCGGGTTTCTTGATGTTGGTACCGTCGACGACGTCGTTGTCGTTTCGGATTTTCGCGGCACGCTCGAGAAGTCTCGAGTGCAAATAGAACACGTCGCCCGGAAATGCTTCGCGTCCAGGCGGACGACGCAGTACGAGTGAAAGCTGACGATACGCGGCGGCCTGCTTCGTGAGATCGTCGTACACGCAGAGAGTCGGCTTTCCTTCGTCGTACATGAAGTACTCGGCCATCGCGCAACCGGAGTACGGCGCGATGTATTGCATCGGCGCGGGGTCGGAAGCACTTGCGACGACGACGATGGAGTAATCCATCGCGCCTGCTTGCCGAAGTTTTTCAACGACCGAGGCAACGGTGGAATTCTTCTGACCGATCGCGATGTACACGCAGATGACGCCTGTGCCTTTCTGATTGATGATCGTGTCGACTGCGATTGCGGTCTTTCCTGTTCCGCGATCGCCGATGATCAACTCACGTTGACCGCGGCCGATCGGGATCATCGAATCGATTGCCTTGATTCCGGTTTGAAGCGGCTCATTCACGGGTTGGCGGACGATGATGCCAGGCGCCTTCGAGTCGACTTTGCGTGTGTGGCTAGTCGAGATCGGGCCGCGGTCATCGAGCGGGCGGCCGAGTGGATCGACAACGCGTCCAACAAGCTCCGGGCCAACGGGCACCTCGAGCACTCGTGCCGTGCGACGGACTTCATCCCCTTCTTTCAGCTGCAGATAATCGCCGAGGATGACTGCGCCGATGTTGTCTTCCTCTAGGTTGAGGGCGAGGGCGGTGATTTTCTCGCCGGTCTCTGAGGAGGTGACCTCGAGCATCTCGCCGCCCATGGCTTTTGCGAGACCGTAGATGCGTGCGATGCCGTCTTTGACTTCGAGGACTGATCCAACCTCTTCTACGTCGAGCTCGCGGAGGTCGGCGGCTTCGATTTCACGAAGGAGGATGTCCTTGATTTCGCCCGGACGCAGAGTGGTTGCTGTAGCCATAGGGTGTTCGGAAGTGGAAGCGGTTGTCAGGAGCCGTTCGGACACGGGAAGTTGGTCAAAATTCCCGCCATTTGGTGCTTGTGAAAAATATCACAAGCTTCTCCTGACTGCAAGCGGGGTCAACCGGATTCGCCACAGAAACACAGAAACACAGAAATTTTTTTTGGGATTGCGGCGAAATCACTCTCCGCGAAACCCAACGATGGGGCGGAATGGGATGAATTGAGTTTTCGTGAGGAATGAAGAAACACTCACACGACGGATTACACCGCGAAATAACCGAAAAGATCATTGGGGCGGGGATCGAGGTTCATCGCGAAATGGGACCAGGGTTGCTCGAGTCGAGCTATGAAGATTGCCTCGATCTGGAATTTCGAGACCGAGACATCACCTTTTCACGACAAGTCGTCGTTCCACTGACGTACAAAGGCAAACCGCTCGCGTCGGTCTAGAGGCTGGACCTGATTGTCGAGAAGTCCGTCATCGTCGAAATAAAGGCAGTCGACAAACTGCTGCGCGTTCACCTCGCCCAGATGCTCAGTTATCTGAGGCATACAGGGCTACACGTCGGACTTATCATAAACTTTAATTGCGAAAAGCTTCCGGACGGAATAATCCGTGTTTCCCTTTAAAAGTTTTCTGTGTTGAAGTTTTCTGTGCTTCTGTGTTTCTGTGGCAAACACAAAGCAGTTTCACCCTCGGCTTCGAGTCCTTCCTTGCATGAACCGATCGATTAGATCGACGGTTCTCAGTCGCGACAGCGAAGCGGGACGAGTGCCTAGCAGGCGTTGGGCGGTCACTGCCAGGTGCGATGACGATGCGAAGCCCAGGATCTTTGCGACATCTCGGATATCGAGGCCCGGATTCTTTGCGAGCTCTGCAGCTCCGATCATCCGAACGAGGTCGATCACACGCTTGAGATTAGGCGAGCCGGGTATGGAGAAATTCCTGCTGAGATGTTCGCGGCTGACGCCCGCTGCTTTCGCAAGCGCGCTCGTGCGCACCGGGCGCCCTGCGCCAATGAGAATCGCGCGCCACGTTTTCAATTGCATCGGACTCTCGAGACGGAGCGGCAGCGGAGGCTCGACGAGGGCAGCGTAGAATCGTGCCGAAAATGTTTGCGGTCCCACGAGGTCACGTGCTACGGGATCGTCGATGCCGTCCGCCAGGATATCGCAAAACTCGAGAGCAGCACAGCGCGCAACCGCGGGTGCATCGGTTGCTCGCAGCGGTGTGATTCCGAAAAAGGGCGCGCTCGGAAATTCGTGCGCGAGGGCGGCAATCTTCCACGTGTCGTCGCCGTTGGGATTTGCTACGCCTCCATTTCCACTCGTGCTGAGAGCGGCCAGTGCGAGTGGTGAGCCGACGTCGACCAGCGCCGCGTCGACGAGGATTCGTCGCATCGTCGCAGAAAATTCGGCTGCATCGCGCGTTGCAATCACGCGCCATTTGCGTTTTGGAAATGCCGAACGAACAAGCGATCGCGCACGCTCGCGGGGCGCGAAGGTAACGATCGTTCGCAGCTCGCTGGTTTCGACTGCGACCGTCTTAGACACCGGTGGCGGCCATGTCGAGACTTGGTCGTCCCTCTATGAACTGGCAGACGATGGGGTCTTTCGTTTGCTTGATCTCTTCCACGGTTCCGACCTGACGAACCTTTCCTTCGTAGAGCATGGCAATCCGCGAGCCGACAGTGTAGGCGCTGCGCATGTCGTGCGTGATGACAATGCTGGTCACGCCGAGCTTCTCCCGTGTGCGGACCATCAGCTGGTCTATCACTGCGCTTGTCACCGGGTCGAGACCGGTCGTCGGCTCATCATATAGTATGTACTTTGGACGCCGGCCAATCGCGCGCGCAATCCCAACGCGTTTCCGCATTCCGCCGGACAGCTCCGCGGGCATTTTCGACTCGACGGCCGGTAAATCTACGAGCGCGAGTGACGCGCTCACTGGCGTTTCGATTTCCTGTTCGCTGAGCTTGTTCTCTTTTCGGAGTCCCATCGCCACGTTGTCCCCGATGCTCATCGAGTCGAACAGAGCTGCGAATTGGAAAACGTAGCCGACTTGCGATCGGAGGTCGTAGAGCTCGGGACGACTCAGCGTCG
>Ga0137376_10000247_pt1 | contig 22149 bp, 19 predicted proteins | sample SagtaG_23_FD_104814 | JGI IMG/M metagenome (GOLD analysis project Ga0137376, IMG submission 104814) | Vadose zone soil microbial communities from Sagehorn Ranch, Mendocino, California, USA - Sage2_L_20_16 metaG | ecosystem: Environmental > Terrestrial > Soil > Vadose zone | place: USA...
CGAGCGCTCTCTGGGTAAACTGGTCTGGGTGTTTCGCTGTAGCGCGCTTGAATCAACACAGCGGCATTTCCTGATGAGCCGTCGCCGTTGCCGAGCCCCGTACCGGTTCCAGATGATCCTAGTCCGTTAGCCCCGCCTCCAAATCCAGTATTGTTGGAACCATTGCCGTTACGGCCCGCCGAAGTGTTTTTTGTGTCGCTACGGATTTCGGCGGAGGTTGAAGGTACGAATTCTAACGCCGCGCGGTTGCTTTCGATCGGATTCGTTGGACCCTCGGCGAATTGATATTGCGGTGCCTGACTATTGCTCGGGGTCGATTTAACGAGATTTTGAGCGGTTTGTGCTGCATGTCGTGGCGATTTTGTATTGTCTCGCAACGCGCGATTCCCACTCTTCTCGCCTTGCTCACCGGCGCCGGTTGTTTCCTGTCCTATGGGCAAAATCCTCACCGGAATGAGCTGCTCGTGTTTCCGTTCCGGAGAGGAAACGGGATAGACTAACGCGGCCGCGTGAAGAGTCAGGGATACGAAAAAGAAAGAGGCCAGTCTCATGTTCGCCCATGCGTGGCCTCAGCTTAATCGGGGAAAGAGTGAAACACCTTACTCTCTTCTCCGGAGAGGCCGGTTTAACGCTCTAGGCAGGTTTCCTGACTTGGGCTTTTTCCTACTCGCCGCGCCTTCCCATCCTTCGACTTGCTCAGGACAGTGGCTTGGTTGCGGCTTTCGTGGCCGTCACAGTGGCGGGACCGCGCCGGATTTGCACCGGACTTCCCTATGAACCCAGAGCTGTAAATTTATGTAGGCGGAAGCTACAACGCGGGATTGATCGTGTCAAGAGTACCATTCGCGGCCGTTCATGACAAAGTAGGCAAAGCGAAGCCGCGCGAGTAAAAGCGAAAGATAAAAGAAATAAATTCCAATGAGCAAAGCAACGCCGGCGAAAATAAGCGCGATGCCGCCGAACAAGACCGCGATATCTCCGGCGGAAAGTGGCCTGCTCGCAAGCGAGCTGAATACCAAAGAAAGCGTGCCTAGGTAGACAATGATCTCTGTCACGGACGCTAGGTGATCTTTTTCCAATGGGCAAAAACGAACCCTACGGCGATGAGAAAAAAACCGGGACAACGGGTCCAAGCGGCCTAAAGGGTTCCATTTCTAAGATTCGATGTCACATCGTTCACAGCGAGGCGAGTAAAACGAGGCTGAGCGTTTCACCGAGTTCGATCATCGCGCCGAAGTTGTGATGGGTCAGATTGGCGCGGAATCGATGTATTAGACTCCTTGTCGTCAAAGCAAAAAGTGACAACGAAAGGGCGATCCACAGCCCTCTGCGCCCGAGGTAATAAACGGTCAAAGCCAGGGTTCCTAAAGTAGCGACAGTCAGATGCCAGAATCTCACCTGTTCGGCAATCACCCTCGAAGTGTCGTCGCAACGGTCGTGGTAGCCATAGGCAAAGATCAATAATCCCCAACGCGCCAGCATGGGAGCGAGCAACAAGCTCAATGCGAGCTTTTCGTCCATGCTGTCGGTGGCAGCCGCCTTGAACAAGATCACCATGACAATTGCGATGAAACCAAGGGTATTATTTTGATTAGCTTCGGTTAGAGACACTTTCGTCGGGGCGTCGTCAAAGGTATGTTTGAGGCCTTTGAGATGAGTTCCTCCAGTCGAGACAATCAGACTTGTAATCAAAACCATGCTGAGAATTTCCGGCGGCAGATAGGGCGCGAGGAGATAGTTCAATAACGCGAGTAACAATCCCAAGATCAAACCTACGGCGGGAAAATAGATCATCGCCGCGCCGATCAAGACCGGCGTTGGTTGAAAAGCGCTAAAGCGGCTCCAAAGAGTCAGATATTTAAACGCTGCGGCGAGTTTTTGCACGGCATTCCTTTTCGCTCACCTATCTCCAGCTGTCAACCTGTTCAAGGTCACGATAACGACTTTCACCGGGGGTTTGTTTCGGACCGCCCGGAATGGGAAAATTTGTTAATTAAATCAGGAGTTTAGGAATCACTTTGCGCTTTACTTTATGGTCGATTTCAGGTACTATTCTAAAAGCGTTAGATTCGTCCTAACCCCATAAATTTTAAAGCAAAATCTGCAACTTAACCTTAGGTGAAAATGGCAGAATCAAAAACCCCGCAAGACTCCGATTACAATGCCGATAACATAAAGGTTTTGGAAGGCTTGGAAGCCGTTAGAAAACGGCCAGGCATGTATATCGGTGACACGAGCGAGCGAGGTCTCCACCATCTCGTTTTTGAAGTCGTCGATAACTCCATCGACGAAGCGTTGGCTGGCCATTGCGACTCTATCGAAGTGACTATTCACATCGATAATAGCGTTACGGTGATCGACAATGGTCGCGGTATTCCCGTCGACCTTCATCAGACTGAAAAAGTTTCCGCCGCGGAAGTCGTGCTGACTAAACTCCACGCCGGCGGAAAATTCGACAAAGCTTCCTACAAGGTTTCCGGCGGATTACATGGCGTCGGTGTTTCGGTCGTCAATGCGTTATCCGAAACTTTGGAAGTCGAGATCAAGCGGGATGGAAAAGTTTACCAGCAAAGTTATAAGCGCGGCGATCCACAAGGTGCACTGCAAGAGGTCGGTAAATCCAAAGAACGCGGCACGCGAGTAACTTTCAAGCCCGACACCACGATCTTCGAGACCGCTGATTTTAGCTTCGATATTCTTTCGCAGCGCTTGCGCGAGCTCGCGTTCTTGAATCGCGGCATCAAGATCACTATAGAAGACGAGCGCACGCAAAAAAAGCACGAATTCTTTTACAAAGGCGGCTTGCTGTCCTTTGTCGAACATCTCAACCGCGCGAAGACCGCAGTCCACGCCAAAGTCGTATACTTCGAAGGCGAGAAAGACGGCGTCGGCGTCGAAATCGCCATGCAGTGGAACGACGGCTATACGGAAAGTGTTTTTTCGTTTGCCAACAACATCAATACCATCGAAGGCGGCACGCACCTGATCGGCTTTCGCTCCGCTCTGACCCGGACCATCAACAATTACGCGGTCAATAGCGGCCTGCTAAAAAAAGACGAAGAAAATCTCCAGGGTGAAGATGTTCGCGAGGGGTTGACGGCGGTGATCAGCGTAAAAGTTCCCGAGCCGCAATTCGAGGGGCAGACCAAAACGAAGCTCGGCAATAGCGAAGTTAAAGGCATCGTGGAGGCACAGGTAAACGAAAAGTTCGGGAGCTATTTGAACGAACACCCGAGCGAAGCGAAAAAGATCGTCGCCAAAGGCGTCGAAGCCGCGCGCGTGCGCGAAGCAACCCGGAAGGCCAAAGACTTGGCCCGGCGCAAAGGCGCGCTCGATTCCGGTTCGCTCCCGGGCAAGTTGGCCGATTGCCAAGAGCGCGATCCTGCGCTCAGTGAACTGTATCTTGTTGAGGGCGATTCCGCCGGCGGTTCGGCCAAGCAGGGGCGCGACCGGCGCAATCAAGCGATTCTTCCGCTCAAAGGGAAAATCCTCAACGTCGAAAAGGCGCGCTTCGACAAGATGCTTTCATCCCAGGAAATTCGCCTCATGATTACCGCGCTGGGGACCGGCGTGAAAGAGGATTATGATGCGGCGAAATTGCGTTATCATTCCATCATTATCATGACCGATGCGGACGTCGATGGCTCGCATATCCGCACTTTGCTGCTGACTTTTTTCTATCGCCAGATGCCGGACCTAGTCGAAAAAGGATATCTTTTTATCGCCCAGCCGCCGCTCTACAAAATCAAACGTGGCAAGCAGGAACGCTATCTGAAAGACGAGGCGATGCTCGAAGATCATTTAATCGAGCTCGGTACGGACAACGTGCGCTTGCGCGCAACCCAGGATGGCAACGGACTCGTCGGCCAGCCGTTGCAGTCGTTTATCAAAAAAGTCGCGCGCACGGAAAAATTGATGGGTTTGATCGTGCGCAAGCGGAAAAATCGCACGGTCGTCGAGGCGCTCTTGCTGGACGATGGTTTTAGCGATGACACTTTGAAAGACGAGAAGGCACTGATCAGCCTGCAGGGCCGTTTGGCTTCGTACGTGAATCTCACGGCGCCGGAGCAAGCGCCGCTGTCCTGCGCTTTGGAAGAAGACGCGGAACATAACTGTTTTAAGCTCATTGTTTCGACTCGCGCCAATGGCACGGGCCACCAAACCGTGATTGATCGCGAGTTTCTCACCAGCCCTGAGTACAGAGAGATCAAAAAACTGTTCAATGATTTGTTGGCCATCGGTATGCCGCCCTATTCGATCGAAGACGGCGAGAGCAAAACTCAGGTGAAATCACTTGCCGAGATTCTCAATTACGTCATGGAAGGCGGTAAAAAAGGCCAGTACATCCAGCGCTACAAAGGTCTTGGTGAAATGAATCCGGCGCAGCTTTGGGAAACCACTATGAATCCGGAAACTCGGGTGCTGCTGCAGGTGCGCATCGAAGATGCGGTGGAAGTGGACGAGATTTTCTCGACACTGATGGGCGATGAGGTCGAGCCGCGCCGGAAGTTTATCGAGGAGCATGCGCTCACAGTTAAAAATTTAGACATATAGTTCAAGCCGTTCCAATCGTTCAAAACGTTCAAGTCGTTTGAGTGCTTAAGGTCCCCGGGCAACTCGGACGAGCGAGTCATTCATGGAAGCGACAAGCAGACCACAAAAAGTACCGGTTTACATCGAAGAAGAGATGCGCGAGTCGTTCATGGCTTACGCCATGAGTGTCATCATCAGTCGGGCTCTGCCCGATGTGCGCGATGGGCTAAAGCCGGTGCATCGGCGCGTGCTCTACGCGATGTACGACGCGGGCAATACTTCCGACAAACCGTACAAGAAATCCGCCCGTTTGGTCGGCGATATCATGGGTAAGTATCATCCCCACGGCGACACGGCGATCTACGATACGATCGTGCGCATGGCGCAGGATTTTAACCTGCGCTACCCGCTGGTCGACGGCCAGGGCAATTTTGGCTCCATCGACGGCGATAATCCTGCCGCGATGCGTTACACGGAAATTCGCATGACGCCGCTGGCCGAGGAAATGCTCGCCGATATCGAAAAGGAAACCGTCGATTTCATCGCGAACTATGACGATTCGCTCAAAGAGCCGGCGGTTTTGCCGTCCCGCATTCCCAATCTGTTGATCAACGGCTCCGCGGGGATCGCCGTTGGCATGGCGACCAATATTCCGCCGCATAATTTGAGCGAAGTCATAGACGGCTTGGTCGAGCTAATCGAAAATCCCGATATCACGATTACGCAATTGATGCAGCATATTCCCGGGCCGGATTTTCCCACTGCGGGATTCATTCATGGCAAGGAACCGATTGTGCAGGCTTACCATGAAGGCAAAGGCATCGTGCAGATGCGCGGAAAGGCCTTCACCGAGACCGTAAAGCGCACGGGGAAAGAACAAGTCATCATCAGTGAAATTCCTTACCAGGTAAACAAAGTTCGCCTCATCGAGCAAATCCGCGACTTAGTGTTGGAGAAAAAGCTCGAAGGCGTCGCTGATCTGCGCGACGAATCGGACCGCGAAGGTATGCGAATCGTCGTGGAACTGAAGCGCGACGCGGTCGCGGAAATTATAATCAACCAACTCTACAAACATACCGCGCTGCAGGATTCCTTTGGCGTGAACATGCTCGCGATCGTCGACGGCAAGCCGAAGCTGCTGAACCTCAAAGAAGCGCTCAAAGCCTTTATCGACCATCGAAAGGAAGTCGTTACGCGGCGCACCGCGTACGATCTGCGCAAGGCGGAAGAGCGGTTGCATATTTTAGAAGGATTCCGCATAGCCCTGGACAGTCTTGACGCGGTGATCACGCTGATTCGCAATTCAGCGGATCCGAGGGTTGCCAAAGAAGGCTTGATGTCGAACTTTGCCTTGAGCGACATCCAAGCGCAGGCGATCTTGGATCTGCGTTTGCAGCGCTTAACCGGTTTAGAGCGCGACAAAATCATGGAAGAGCACCGCGAGACCGTCGAGTTGATCGGTAAGCTCCGTGCCATCCTCGCCGACGAAAAGGAAATCTACAAAATCATCGTCGAGGAGCTGAAGGAGATCAAAAAAAGTTACGGCGATGAACGGCGCACGCAGATCCTTGATCGTTCCGACGAGATTTCCATAGAAGATACAATGGTCGACGAAGACATGGCGGTGACGATTTCGCACGACGGTTATATCAAGCGAAATCCGGTCACCCTTTACCGCGCGCAACGGCGCGGCGGCAAGGGCAAGATCGGCACGACGACGAAAGAGGAAGACTTTGTCGAGTATCTGTTTATCGCGTCGATGCATTCCTACATTCTCTTTTTCACTACCATAGGAAAAGTCTACTGGATCAAGGTGCACGAGCTGCCGCAGGCAAGCCGGGCGGCTCGGGGCAAGCCGATCGTCAATCTGCTCAGTCTCGAGCCCGGCGAAAAAGTTTCCGCCTTTCTCACTGTGCGAGAGTTCCAGGAAGGTCGTTATATCGTGTTTGCCACCAAGAACGGCTTGATCAAGAAGACCGAGCTGATGGCCTACGCCAATCCGCGCTCGTCTGGAATTCGCGCCATCGGCCTCGAAGAACGCGACGAGGTGATCGGCGTGCGGCTCACCGATGGCAACCAGGAGATTATCTTGTCGACGGCGGATGGGCAGTCGATTCGCTTTAAGGAAGAACAGGTGCGTCCCACCGGACGCGGCACCTTCGGCGTCGTCGGCATGAGGCTCGACGCGGGCGACAAGGTCGTCAACATGGAAATTCTCAGTCTTGGCGCCGATATTCTCACCGTTGCCGAAGGCGGCTACGGCAAGCGCACCGAAATGGATGAGTATCGCTTGCAATCGCGCGGCGGCAAGGGCGTCATCACGATGAAGACGACGGACAAAACCGGTCGCGTCATCGGCGTTCAGCTCGTGACGGAAGACGATCAGCTCATGATGATTTCCAACACGGGGAAAATCATTCGTCTGCGCATCAAGGATATTCGAGTGATCGGCCGCAACACTCAGGGCGTGCGGCTGATCGAGCTCGAAGAAGGCGAGCGGGTGGTGTCGGTGGCGCGCTTGGCGGAGAAGGAAGAAGAAGAGGGCGAAGAAGAAAGGGACGATGAATAATCTCCTGGCTCTGCCGGCCTAGGTTCAAATTATCCGCTCTACAAGTACAACCGCCAAGGACGACTGCCGTCAAAATCGACCATGCCTAGTGATATTGGAGTGGTGGGCGCCGGTGGCTGGGGAACAGCGCTGGCCAAAGTTCTCGCCGACAAAGGTGAAAGGGTGACCCTGTGGTGTCACGGCGCCGACAGCTTCCGTGAAATAGTCGGAACTCGGGTAAACCGCAGCTATCTTCCCGAGATTTTACTTCCCACCAACATCAAAGCGACACAGTCACTCGATGAAACAGTTTCGGACAAGCACCTGGTCATTTGCGCGGTGCCATCGCACGTGGTTCGCGAGGTTTTTGCCCAAGTCGCATCCAGTGTCGCAGCGGAAACCATGATTCTTTGTGGCACCAAGGGGCTTGAAGAAGGAAGCCTGAAAACCATGGGCGAGCTGTTATCCGATCTATTCGGTACGGCGCGCCAAGCACGGCACGCTTTTCTTTCGGGGCCGACGTTCGCGATTGAGGTCGCTCGCCAGCTCCCCGCTGCCGTAACCGTCGCGGCCCGCGCCGAGCAAGTGGCAAGGTCGATCCAACAAATCCTCAGCACGCAAAACCTGCGAGTGTACACGTCGTCGGACGTGATTGGCGTTCAGATGGGCGGCGTCGTCAAGAACGTTATCGCCATCGCTGCCGGCATTAGTGATGGATTGAATTTGGGCCAGAACTCCCGCGCAGCGTTGATTACACGCGGTCTCGCTGAAATCACCCGGTTAGCGGTGCTCATGGGAGCCGATCCATTGACGCTCGCAGGGCTGCCGGGATTGGGCGACTTAATCCTGACTTGCACCGGCGATCTAAGCCGCAATCGCGCCGTCGGTTTGCAAATCGCGAGCGGGAAGAGCTTACAAGAAATTATCGCATCGACGCGCGCCGTGGCAGAAGGGGTACGCAATACCCGCTCGGTCCGAATGTTGGCCGAGCGGCTCGGCGTTGACCTGCCCATCGTTGAGCAAATGCATCAGGTGCTTTACAGCCGCAAGACGCCGGCCGACGCCGTGCGCGATCTTATGCTGCGCTCATTGAAGCCGGAAGCGGGCTAAAATTGACAACGCCAAGGCGGTATGATTGAAATAAATATTTGGCCCTTTGAGCGGCCCAAGGGAGTACTAGTTTTATGAAACGAACATATCAGCCGAGCAATATCAAGAGAAAAAGGACGCATGGCTTTCTGGCGCGCATGGCAACACCCGGCGGTCGCAATGTCCTTAAACGGCGCCGCGCCAAGGGACGCAAACGCTTGACCGTAACTGTGCCGCCGAAGCGGTCGCGGACGTAATTAAATCACAAGGGATGTTGCTCAAAGGCTCGCAGCGGTTCCCGAAAGCGGTTCGCCTGCGAAAACGAGCCGAGTACGTAAATCTATCGCGCACCGGAGCCGGCATTCAATCGGCGAATTTCGTCATCATCACTAGGATGAACGACCGATCGGAGAGTCGATTAGGGATCACGGTTAGCGCCAAAGTGGGCAACTCGGTGATTCGCAATCGCATCAAGCGGAGGGTCAGAGAGTATTTTCGCCGCCACCGTGCCGACCTTCCGCATGGGACCGATATCCTTATCATCGCGCGCAAGACGGCCGCCGGGCTTGAGGGCAATACCGTCGCCTGCGAACTTGGGAGAGTTTTCGCGGGTCAACGCAGACGACCCAAAATGTAACTGAAATGTTCCGCACAGTTTTGCCCTGGCTCGTTTTGGTTTATCGAAGCGTGATCTCCCCGTTCTTGCCGCGCGCCTGTCGATTCTACCCAAGCTGCTCCACCTATACCGAACAAGCCATTCGCAGACACGGAGCCCTCAAAGGAATTGTCTTCGGAATCGGCCGGATTCTCCGTTGTCACCCCTGGCATCCGGGCGGTTATGATCCGGTGAAGTAATTTTGATCCATGGATAAACGCGCAATCATCGGCATCGCCCTTTCGATCCTCGTACTGGTCGTCTATCAACAATTGGTGACGCACTTTTACGGCCCGCCACCCACCGCTTCCGCGCCAGAGACGGAAAAAGGCGGCCCGGAAAAAGCTACGACGCCGGAGCAAAACACTGCGCCCTCGCCGTCACCGTCAATGCCCGCCGCACCCGCCGCTCTTCCGGCCTCTCGATCAGGCAAAGAAATCACGGTCGAGACCGACAATTACATCGCGGTGTTCACGACCCAGGGGGCCCGGCTTAAAAGTTTCAAGTTCAAAAAGTTCCGTAGCTCGGTGGATGAAAACAGTCCGCCTTTTGAAATGGTCCGGACGGCACCCGGCGTACCTCTGCCGCTGGGTATTCGTTGGCAGGCTCCGACACCGTTTGAAGACAGTGAACTGCTCTATTCAGCAAAGGGCGACGATCTCAAGCTCACCGGCGACAGCAAAGGCGCTTTGGTTTTTCAGGGCCGAAACGGCGACGGCTCCGAGGTCACGAAGTCTTTCACTTTCGTCGGCTCGTCATACCCAATCCAACTCGAGATCGCGGTGAAATCTGCCAATGCGACAGCGCCGATTCCCGAGGTTTTACTCACGGATCAGAGCGACCACACGGCGCCCAATCATGACGCTCCTTTTGAGGGATTTATTGCGCTGGTCGACAACAAGATCAAAAGAGAACCGCCGGCGGAAGCCGTCAAGGGACAAGAGTTTTCCGGCGATGTTTCGTGGGCCGGGTTCGGTCACACCTATTTTTTCTTCGCTTTGGTGCCTGACAACGGCGCGCAACATAAAGTGTCGGTTCGTCAAGCCGGCGCCGCTCTGGTGGGCGCGATCAGCAACGCGGCAGCCAGCGAGCGCTACACGCTATTTGTCGGCCCGAAAGAACTCGACATTTTAAAATCGCTAGGCAAAGGCCTTGAACGATCGATCGATTTCGGTTACTTCGGCTTCATCTCGATTCCATTTCTCTACGTCCTGCATTTCTTCCATCGCGTTAGTGGGAGTTACGGTCTCGACATTATTTTGTTGACGGTTCTGATCAAGATTTTGATGGCGCCGTTGACGCACAAAAGTTACGCGTCGATGAAGCAGATGCAGAAACTGCAACCGCAAATGGAGCGGCTCAAAGAGCGTTACAGCGACGACAAGGAAAAGCTCAATAAAGAGATTATGGAGCTGTACAAGCGTAACGGTGTCAATCCGCTCGGCGGTTGTCTGCCCATGGTGCTGCAGTTTCCTGTCTTTATCGGGCTGTACAACGCCTTGAGCACGCCCATCGAATTGCGCCATGCGCCGTTCATGTGGATCAAAGATCTTTCCCGTCCGGACTGGCAGTCGTTGCCCTTTAACGTGGGTGATTGGCATCTCGGCATTCCGATCCTCACCATCCTCATGGGCGCGAGCATGTTTTTACAGCAATGGATGACGCCGACTGCGGGAGATCCGAACCAGCGAAAGATGATGATGTTGATGCCCTTGATGTTTACGTTCATGTTCGTGTCGTTTCCAGCGGGATTGACCGTCTACTGGCTGGTCAACAATCTTCTTACCATCGGACAGCAATATTGGATCAATCGCACCGTGAAATAGGCCGCTCTTGATGAGGTTTGCGATATGGATTTCGTGGAAGCCGAAGGCGACACCATAGATGCCGCGATTGAAAACGCGCTCAAACTGCTCGGCGTCGAACGCGACAAGATCACCGTCGATATCATCTCCGAAGGGCGCAAGGGCATCTTGGGGTTTGGCGCGCAGAAAGCGAAAATTCGCGCCGAACTGAGAAAATCGGTCCTCGACCGCAAAGCTGCTTCGGAGCCGAAACCGAATGTCGCTGAAGCGGTGGCTTTGCCAGCCGAGTCTGCCGCGGTGGTTGAAAAGGCGCAAGCGGCCTTGCGGGAAATTTTGCAACTCATGGGCGTTAAGGCCACCGTTGATCAGACGCGTTCGCCAAACGACGATGAAACGATTCTCGAAATCCGTGCGGATGATAGCGGCTTGCTGATTGGACGGAAAGGGCAGACGCTCGAAGCCTTGCAATATCTCGTGACCCGAATAGCCGGCGAGCGTCTTTCCTCCGAAGGCCCGCATATCGTCATCGACATCGAAAAGTATCGCGAACGACGGCGCAAAACCCTGGAAGACATGGCGCTGCGCCTTGGTGAAAAGGCTAAACGACAGAGAAAGACCGTCACCGTAGACGCACTCAGCGCGGCGGACCGTCGGATCATTCATGCTGCGCTTCAAGACGATCCTTGGGTGTCAACCAAAAGTCTGGGCCAGGGTTCGTATCGCCGGCTTTTGATCATTCCAGAAGGGGATCGCAGGAGAAAAGAGGGAGTCGATTTACCCCAACAGGAAAAGTCGACAGCGAAATCGCAGCCAAGAGGCGGCAACGTGCCGGCGATTGCAGAGTCTGAGGACGATGAATAGACCGCGTCTTGGGCCTGCAGTGGCGTGCCGTCATCAAAGAGCGCTTTGTTGACCCGCCGCCAGCCGTTCTCTATAGTAAACTCCGTGATTCAACGCCGTAAAACCAGAGAGATTCAGCTCGGCAACGTCAAAGTCGGCGGCGCTGCGCCGATCACCGTGCAGTCGATGACCAAGACCGACACGCGCGACGTGCGCGCCACTGTGCAGCAGATCTGGGACCTGGAAGCGGCCGGCTGCGACATCGTGCGCTGCGCCGTGCCGGTGCGTGAAGCCGCCGAAAAGCTCGGCGAAATCAAGAAGAAAATTCGCATCCCGCTGGTCGCCGACATCCACTTCAACTACAAGCTGGCCTTGATCGCCCTCGAACAAGGCGTCGACGGCCTACGCCTCAATCCCGGCAACATCGGTGCGCGCAAGTACGTCGAAGAAGTGGTCAAATCCGCCTCGGAACATAAGATTCCGATCCGCATCGGCGTCAATGCAGGCTCTTTGGAAAAAGATCTGTTGGAAAAATACAACGGACCGACGGCCGAGGGCATGGTCGAAAGCGGCCTGCGCCATATCCACATCCTCGAAGACGTCGGCTATCAGGAAATCAAAATCTCGCTCAAAGCCTCCGACCCGTTGATGATGATCGAGGCCTATCGCATGCTTGCCGATAAAGTGAACTACGCTTTTCATTTAGGTGTCACCGAGGCAGGTACGCCGGGCATCGGCACGATCAAGTCCGCGATCGGATTGGGCACCCTGCTCGCCGAAGGCATCGGCGACACGATCCGGGTTTCGCTGGCGGCCGATCCGGTCGAGGAAGTGCGCGTCGGCCGGGAGATTCTTAAGGCGCTTAAGCTAAAAAAAGAAGGGCTTACCTTCGTCGCTTGTCCGTCGTGCGGCCGCGCCGATGTCGATCTCGTCGGCTTGGCGAAAATGGTCGAAGAAAAGATGCTGCCCTACAGTAATCTCAATATTCATGTTGCCGTGATGGGCTGCGAAGTTAACGGCCCGGGTGAGGCCCGAGCCGCCGATCTAGGCGTAGCCGGCGGCAAAGGGATCGGCCTCATTTTCAAGAGAGGCGAAGTGATCCGCAAGGTTCCCGAAGCGCAAATCGTCGAAGCTTTGATGGAAGAAGTCGAAAAATTCGCGGCCGAAAAACAGGCAGAACAAGCGGCCGTTGCCGCCGATGCCTGACTGCTCTCTCCCTTTTTCAGCAATCTCAACCGGTTGCGCGCGCGGATTCGCAGCCGACAAACGTGACAGAGGATTTCACCACGACGGACGCGAAGAGCACGAAGACTAAAATTCTAACTATCCGAAATGTTCGTGTCCTTCGTGCGCTTCGTGGTCAACACTGCTTCATCGAAGGGCGCCGCACCAGGGAACCAGCACCAGACGAGGCGCGCACAAGCTGCGAATAATTTCACGCATCGCCAGACAAAGTTATGCTTTGGAGCAAGACCCTCATACCCACGCTCAAGGAAGATCCGGCGGACGCCGAAGTGATCAGCCACAAACTCCTCGTCCGCGCCGGCTTTATTAAGCAAGTCAGCCGTGGCGTTTATGATTATTTTCCCCTGGCGCTGCGGGTGATTCGTAAGATCGAGCAAATCGTGCGCGAGGAAATGAACCGCGCCGGCGCACAAGAACTTCTGATGCCGATTTCAGCGCCGGCTGAACTGTGGCAGGAGAGCGGCCGATGGGAGATGTACGGCAAAGAGCTGCTGCGTTTCAAGGACCGCAACGAGCGCGATTTCTGCCTGGGTCCGACGCATGAAGAAATTGTCACTGATTTGGTGCGCCGTTCCGTGCGCTCCTATCGCGAGTTGCCGTTTAATCTTTATCAGATTCAAACAAAATTTCGCGACGAACCGCGGCCGCGCTTCGGCTTGATGCGCGGCCGCGAGTTCATCATGAAGGATGCTTACAGTTTTCACACCGACGTTGAAGACTGCCGCCGGGAATACGACAACATGGTTCAGACCTATAAGCGAATTTTCACCCGCTGCGGTTTGAGTTTTCGCCCCGTCGAAGCGGACACCGGCGCGATCGGGGGAAACCAATCACATGAGTTTCAAGTGCTCGCGGAGTCCGGCGAGGACGCCATCGTTAGCTGCAATACCTGCGATTATGCCGCCAACGTGGAAAAGGCGGAAGTCAGAGCCGCCCGACCCGCTGGACGCGACATTGCCGAAGAGTCGCCGCAGCTGGAAAAAGTTTCGACTCCGGGAAAAAAGAGCGTCGCGGAGGTTGCCGAGTATCTGAAACTTCCCGTCGAAAGGTTTATCAAGACGCTGGTCTTCAAGACCGATAGCGGCGAGTTCGTCGCCGCGTTGGTGCGCGGCGATCACGAAATCAACGATCTCAAATTGCGCGCGGTATTAGGCGCCCGCGAGATTGCGTTGGCCGATGAAGCCTCCGTGGCCGCGGCCGCCGGAGCGATGCCTGGATTTCTCGGGCCCATCGGCCTAAAGCTGCGCATGATTGCCGACCTGTCGGTTCACGGCATGCGCGCGGCGGTGACCGGTGCGAACGAAGCCGACGCTCACTTCATTCAAGTCGATCAGGAACGTGATTTCACCCCTTCCGCATTTGCCGATCTGCGACTCGCGGTCAGCGGCGATCCCTGTCCGCGTTGCGATTCCGGAACACTTGAGACCCATCGCGGCATTGAAGTCGGCCAAGTTTTTTATCTCGGCACCAAATATAGCGTCGCGATGGGCGCGACCTACCTCGACGCCGAGGGACGCGAACGGCCCATTGAAATGGGCTGCTACGGCATCGGCATTAGCCGCTTGGTCGCCGCCGCCATCGAGCAGAATCACGACGCCAACGGCATCATCTGGCCGTTTTCGCTCGCGCCGTTTCAAGTCCTGCTCCTGCCGATCAACTACAAGGACAAAGCGATTCGCGAAGCCGCCGATAAGTTGTATCAAGAATTGCAACAAAACGGCGTAGAGGTTTTGCTTGACGACCGCGACGAACGCCCTGGGGTGAAGTTCAAAGACGCCGATTTGGTAGGCATTCCCTTGCGTGTGACCCTCGGTGCCAAAGGGTTGGAAAAGGGCTGTATCGAACTCCGCTCGCGCCGCGACAGTAAGACCGAAGAGATCCCGGTGGCCGATAGTGTAACGAAGATCCGCGCAGTTCTCACACAGGCGCTACAGGCATAGATCATGGCTTCAAAGCTCGAGCTGGTTCGTCGACGCGGATCCATGCGCGAGCGATTGATCGTCGCCCTCGACGTCGACAATCTCGAACAAGCGAAAGATCTGGTTCGACTCCTCGCCCCGGAAGTGGGCATGTTCAAGATCGGCAAGCAGCTTTTCACCCACGCCGGGCCCCAGGCGGTGCGCCTGACTCAAGATCTCGGCGGCGAGATTTTTCTCGACCTAAAATTCCACGACATTCCCAATACGGTCGCAAAGGCCGCCATCGAAGCGACGCGCCTCGGCGTGAGAATGTTCAACGTCCACGCCTCCGGCAGCCTCGAGATGATGCGCACGACGGTCAAAGAAGTGGAGCGCGTCAGCCGCCAACAAAAGCTGCGCCGGCCGATCATGCTCGCGGTTACGGTGTTGACGAGTCTCGGTCAGGAAGATTTGCAACGAGTCGGCGTCGAGCGCAAAGTCGCCGATCAAGTCGTGCGTCTGGCGCTTTTAACCAAGCAAGCCGGCATGGACGGTGTCGTGGCATCGTCTCATGAAGTGTCCGACATCCGCGCCGCTTGTGGGCGCCAATTCGTGATTGTCACACCCGGTATTCGCCCGGCGGAAGCCAATCGCGACGACCAACAGCGTGTAATGACGCCCCACGATGCGGTGCGCGCCGGCGTCGATTATATCGTCGTCGGCCGGCCGATCCTCGAATCCAAAGATCCAGTCAAGGCCGCACGGGCGATCGTCGCCGAAATGGAAGACGGCGGAAAATAATCGACCGCTCCCCAGTATTGCTGGGACTGCGATGCGAATGCTCCACTCCCTTCACTTTGTTAGCGCTTCCAGAGCTTATAGAAATGATTCACCGGGCCATGGCCGGAGCCGACGGTGAAACCTGCGCGGATCGCTCCGGTGATGTATTGCTTGGCAAGCGAGACGGCTCTTTCCAACGTCTCGCCTTTTGCCAGATTGGCGGCGATCGCCGCTGAAAAGGTGCATCCAGTGCCATGGGTATTCTTTGTCCGAATGCGTGGCGCGTTGAGCGCGCGGAATTGCTTCCGGTCGAAAAACAAATCGACTGCCGGGCCTTTGCGATGACCGCCTTTGATCACAACAGTTTTTGCGCCCATGGCGACGATACGCCGCGCTGCCTCTTCGATGTCCTTGGTTGCGCGCAATTCCATTCCAGTGAGCTCTTCGGCTTCTGGGATATTGGGAGTTACCACCGTCGCTAAAGGGATCAGCAAAGAGCGCAGGGCAGCGACCGCATTCTTCTTGATCAATAGATCACCGGAAGTGGCCACCATCACCGGATCAACGACCAGATTTTTCAGCCGATGCTGCTGAATCTTTTTCGCGACGACTTCGATGATCGCGGTGTTGGCCAGCATACCGGTCTTGAGCGCATGCGCGCCGATGTCATCGATCACCGCGTCGACTTGTGCCGCGACGAGGTCCGGAGCTAACGCTAGGACTTGGGTTACGCCGACCGTATTCTGCGCGGTGATCGCGGTGATCGCCGAGGTGCCGTAGACACCGAGGGCGGCAAAGGTTTTCAGATCGGCTTGAATGCCCGCGCCGCCACCGGAATCGGAACCGGCGATGGTCAGCGCTTTGCGGATGGGTTTCATTGGCGGTAAGGGTAGCAGAGCTCTGTAGAGGATTCGAGCCGGCCATTCGAAAGAAAGATCTCCGCAAACTGAAACCGTAACCGGACTCACGCCGGCGGCAATAGAGCGGCCGCACGGTCGCGGACCTGACGCGCAAAGGTTACGCCGGTTTGAAAGATCTGTTCCGCTTTGGCTTTTTCTTCCGAAGTTCTAGCTAACACTGAGGCTTGGTAAAACTGTGAGAAGACGGTCTTGATAATCTGCTCATAGCCTTCCGCGACTAATTGCTGATCGCTCATGATTTTTATCTCCTTCAGCGGATTGATTATTTTCCCCCTGGCAGCATGGAAAAATCAACCAACTTCTGGGAGTCGAGATCGGCCGGCACGGGTCTTTCTTGACGCAGCAGGTCCAAGTATCCGCGCGCGACTTTCGGCGGCAAACGGCCGTCTTTGTTGAACATGCTGACGTAGGTTTCGTAAGTGCGCTCAGCCTCGGCTGATGTGATCTTGAACTTGTCGGCGATCATTCTTACGGATTCCACCCGGTTGGCGCGTATCCACGTTACGGCGTCGAGAAGCGCATCGATGGTTTTTTGCACTCTATCGCGATGATTCGCGACTTCTTGCCTGGACGCGATCAAGCCAGAGGTCGGAATGTCTACGAGATCGCCGACCAGGGCAAATTTTTTAAAGCCGCGGGTGACCGCTTTGTCGTCGAACGGTGGCGTCAATACGGCGCCGGCAACCTGCTGACTTGCCAGTGACGCGAAGCTCGATGCGGTGCCGCCGGTCATGATAAAGCCGACGTCTTTATCGCTGATCTCGACTTTCTTGAACCATGCCATCAAAAAATAATGCGGCGATGTCCGGATACCCGAGATCGCGATCTTCTTGCCGATCAGGTCTTGTGGCTTGTTAATTTCTTTCGTGGTCACGAGCATCCACGGCGTAATCTCGTAGAAGTTGAGTACGACAACGAGCGGCAAACCTGCCACCGCGGCGGAGATCCCAGTCGATAGAGAGGGAAAAAAATTAATATTGCCGGCGATGATCGCCTGCGGCTGGATGCCGGTGTTCATCTGGATATATTCCGCCTCGAGACCGGACTTCTTGAGCAGTCCTTTCTCCTGAGCAATGTAAAAAGGCATGTAGGTTAAGGCCAATGATGGAAGTCCGACGCGGATCTTCTGCAGACTCTCGGCTGCGCCGGTGATTCCACGTAATAGGAAACTTATCAAAAACAAAACAAGGCTCACTGAACCTGCGCCCTTCATCTCGGAACTCCTTAGACGGTAATCGCCTGCGACCATTGCCATCGGTGCTTTGATGCAAAATCCTATCGGAGACCGGTGTTCGAGGTCAAACTTATTATTGACTGCAAACACGTCAGCGCCGGTGCAAGACCACCGATTTGTGCGAGAGATCGACCATGCGCAACGTCCCATAGTGATTGTGCTTGCAACCTAGTGGGGGGGTCGTTGATAGGTCTTTGACAGGAAGAACCAGAGCATCGGGAGGGTTCGATATTGAAAGTGTCACCGAACAATTTGTTTGTTCACTCAACCGGGCTGAAGCAGCTGCCTTAGAACGAAAGAGTTTCTTTCGAAGAAGGGCTATGGTGACGGGATGATCGCGCGGGTCGAACAGTGGTGGGATCGGCTCGAAGACGAGTCTTGCCGGCAAAACATCAAAACATTTTATGGCACGCCGCCGATGCACCAGCTGTTTGAGCGCTCTACTTGGCACTCGGCGCAACACACGCGGCAATTGACCGCGGTCCTGGAGCGCTTCGGGATCGAGCCAAATGGGCGGCTAAGCGCGGAGGATCTCGCCGACTTGCCGCTGCCCGAAGGATTGTGGGAATAGGTGAAGGCAGGCGGTAGGCACTAGTGATTAGGCAATAATCATTTCGGCACAAGGCATGCCGGCTTGCGGTGGTGCTCAACGTCCATACAGCTGGTCGATCGCGCCGCTCTGCTCGATCTCACGCACGAAACGCATATCGATAAATCCCTGCGGGTCGGCGGTTTTCGCGCGCGGGTCGCTCGCGCCGGCTAGATCGAAGATAATCTGGACGGCGGCGGGCACCGCGTACGGAGCGCGGGGAAACTGTTTGAGCACGAAAGATTCGTAAGCATCCTCCAGAGCTTCGCGGTCCTGCACGCGCAGGTACTTCTGCATGATTTTGAGCGCTGCTTCCCGATTGGTCTTGGCATAATGAATCGCTTCGACGATGACGCGGACGAGCCGCCGGATCGTGTCCTCATGAGCTTGAATGTAAGCGCGCCGCGTCACTAAACCGCCCTGCAAGAACGGAATGCCCAGTTCGACGCCGTCCGCTAAAGCGCGAAAACCTAAACGGCGAGCCTGCACGGTCTGCGGCGAATCAAGGACGGTGGCGTCGAGCTTTTTAGCCTCCATCGCGGCGAGGCGCGTGGACGGACCGCCGCCGCCGGCCTGAATGATTTGCACATCTTTATTCTCGTTGATGCCGAGCTTCCTGAGAATCAAACGAAGTCCCCAATCGGCGGCGGCGCCGAAACGGCCGATGCCGATGACCTTGCCGCGCAGATCCTCGACCCGGCGAATCTCAGGACGAGTGACGAGCTGGTATGAATTCAAATTGCACCAGCCGGCGAGCATGACCAAGTCCAGGCCGTTCAAGTAGGGACCAACGGCCAAGCCGCCGGACATCGTGGCGACCGGCGCCGCTCCCGCGGTGAGCGCTTGCACGGCCGGGGTAGAATCGACATAAACTAAATCGGCCATCAGGCCATGGCGCTCGAAGAGACCGGCCTCGCGGGCGAACCAAGTCGCCGAGTTTGTCATGGTGAACTGGCTGTAAATCACTTTGAGCCGCTCTTGGCTTGATGCTCGGACTGGCGGAAAAAGCGCCGCCATCGCGAATGAGAAAAAAACTACCGTGACGCGAGCGCTTAAATTTGTGCCCATTAACCGACTCCTTGATCGCCTAAAGCTAGTCGAGATCAGCCGCAGAGGTCAAACAAATAATAATAGAGGAGAGAAATAAGGATGAAATTAATCGGACTCATTTCGCCCAATCTCAGCGAGGATACTTTGGAAGATGTGCACAAGGTTTTTCCTGCGGGTATTCGTATTGAAGGACGGACTTTGAAAGTCGGGAAATATACGGACGATGAATTTCATCGGGCCGAGCTGATGTTCGCGGATCTCGTGCGCGATCTGGCGCGCTCGCCACTGGACTTTCTGATGATCACAGGAGAGTTGTTTCTTTCGTACAAGGGGCCTGGATCAGACTTGGAAATTCTCGACCTGGTCAAGACCATCACGCCGACGCCGGCTTCCACGGTTCTGACGGCAGTCGTGCGAGGCTGCCGGGCGCTTGGGCTTAAGCGCATCGTCATGGCCTCGCCGTTTCCCGAAGATCAGGACGAGCGGCTGGTTAAATTTCTGGAGCATTACGGTATCGAAGTCGTCGCCTTTCGCGGCCTCGGCTGTCCGAACGCCGATGTGATTTGGGAGTTGCCGCCGGCGAGCGGCTACGATTTGGCGACTGCTTTGCTGCGCGAGTATCCGGACGTGGACGGCATTTACATGCCGTGTAACAAGTGGCGCATTGTCTCCGTCATCGAGCGCATCGAAAAAGAAAACCGGAAACCGGTCGTTACCAACACTCAGGCGTGGGTGTGGGACGCCCTGCGGCTGATGGATATGCGCAATCCTATTCCGGGCTATGGCCAGCTCTTGAGCGAGTTCAAATAAGCTGCGCTGCGCGATTTTGGCGAGGCACTCGTCAAGTTCGTCTAAGAATCCTGACGCGGACATTGGCCGGTGTTCCCACTTTGAAAAATCCCTCCTAACCTCCCTTTGCTAAAGGGAGGAACGACAGGGCGGCACGGCGCGGAATGTTCAGCCAACTTCAGAGACACCAAATTAGCTGAAAGCCGCCAAGACTTCGCGGGCGAAGAGCTGCAACATTTGTGAATGACGCTCGAGGCTGGGGTAGATGAACTTGATCTCGAAGTGCGACACGCCGGCGTCGCTGTAGGCTTTGACCCGGCGGCGGATTTCTTCCGGTGAGCCGATCAAACTCACTTCCGCCAACTGTTCGACACTCATGAATCGCTCGAAGGTGCTTTGGCCGATCGCCAGGGTGCCGAAGCCCTCGCGCCGAGCTTTGGCCGGATCCTCATCGATGCAGCCGTAGACTTCGATGCCGAGATGGATTTTTTCCGGATCGCGGCCGTGGCGCTCGGCCAGTTCCTTGAGTTCGAGGAAGCGCTTGCCAATGTCTTCTGGCAGCAGCCACGCCGGCAGCCAGCCGTCGCCAAGCGCGGCGGCTCGTTTCATGGCGGCCTCGGTCCAGCCGCCGACCCACAGTGGCGGATGAGGTTTCTGAAATGGCTTCGGACAAATTTCGGCGTCTTTAAAACTCACAAACGGTCCTTCGTAGCTGGACGGATGCGTGGTCCAAATCTGTTTCATCGCGCGCAGGTGATCGTCGGCGATCTTGCCGCGCTGTTTGCGATTGACGCCGAGGACTTCATACTCCCGCGATTTGATCGTCGACGGCGAGCCGATGCCGACGCCGATGTCCAGCCGGCCTTTGCAGAGCACGTCGAGCGTGGCGATCTGTTTGGCGGCGAGCAGAGGATTGCGGCAAGGGATTACGACGCAAGCGATGCCGAGGCGCACCGAGCGAACCAGTCCGGCGAGATAGGCCAACGAAGTCATCGCTTCGTAAAAGTCCGGACTCACGTTGCCCACGTCGCCATGGTCCGCGCCGGAAGAAATATGCGTGCGATGAATTTCATCGGACCAAGTCAAGTGGTCATGAACCCAAACCGAATCGAAACCGAGAGACTCCGCTTCTTGAGCGACTTCAACCATCGATTCGACCGTCGCCAGCGGCCCCGAGTTGGGAACTCTGACGCCAAAGCTTACGTGCGGCTTACCGTTGGTTTTCTCGCTCATTAGTGTCAATCCTTTAGGCTTCAGTCACTGGCGCAAAGAAAGTGCGTAGAGAGTAGCCATGAAAACAGTCATTCAGGTAAAACAGATTTCCTCGGACGAAGCAAAGGCGCAAGCCTTCGCGATCCGCATGCGTGTATTCGTGCGCGAACAGCGCGTGCCCGCTGCAATCGAGCTCGATCGCGACGATGACCGCGCGATTCATTTTCTGGCAACTTCCGATGGAAAGGCCGCGGGGACCGCGAGAGTAGTGTCACATCACGGTAGCGCTAAAATCGGCCGCATGGCGGTGCTCAAAAGTTATCGTGGCAAAGGGGTGGGAAAAAAATTGCTCCAGCGGGCTGTTGCGACGGCAAAAAAGCTGGGCGCGCGAACAATTTATTTGCACGCGCAAGTGCCGGTGATCGAGTTCTACGAGAAACTGGGTTTTCGCTGCGTAGGTGCGGTTTTCAACGAAGCCGGCATTCCACACCGGAAAATGATTCTGAAAAAGACAAGAAAACGGCCACAAAGAACGCAAAGAACACAAAAAATGTAGGGGCGCAGCATGCTGCGCCCGTGTAGGGGTGACCGGCGGTCGCCCTTGGGTTCTTAGGATTGTTTTGATACCAGCACGATCGGTCCGGCGGGGGCGGCGGTTGTGTCTTCGTTTTCCAATGTGACGGCGAAAGTATCCATAGGCAAAACACTGCGTGTGGAGTTGATATGCAAGCCGCCTTGACCTTTCACGTCGGGTTTGATCGTGCCGACATAGCGCGGCGCGGAGCTTTGCGCGATGGTCCAGACCGCGTACATTTTTCCTTCGGGTGGGGGAGGCAGATTCGTAACGAAGACATGACCCTCGCCGGAATCGTTCCAGAGAAAGCGGCCTTTTGCTGCCGGCGTCGGTCCGGCGCCGTAGAGTTGCAGATCGCGGGTTGATGGATCGCGCAGCAAATTGACTA
>Ga0137376_10000258_pt1 | contig 21850 bp, 18 predicted proteins | sample SagtaG_23_FD_104814 | JGI IMG/M metagenome (GOLD analysis project Ga0137376, IMG submission 104814) | Vadose zone soil microbial communities from Sagehorn Ranch, Mendocino, California, USA - Sage2_L_20_16 metaG | ecosystem: Environmental > Terrestrial > Soil > Vadose zone | place: USA...
AACGCCTCCGCCTGCAGCTTCAACAATGCACTGAGCGGCCGCGGTATCCCACTCCATGGTCGGCAAGTCTCGCAAATAAATATCTGCTTTTCCTTCGGCCACCAGGCAAAATTTGAGTGAGCTTCCCATCGACTGAAGCCGAGGGTTCGTCAGACGTGCTAACATTACGGTGATCGAAGGTCCAGCGTGGTCCTTACTGGCCACGACCCCGAGCTGAGAAGTACCAGCTCGTCTGGTCGAAATCGGCGTTGACGGTTCGTCGCCGGCTTGTCGCCAGGCCCCGAAATTTCGTCCACCATAATATGTAAGGTTGAGTGCCGGTGCATGGACCACACCCAGTATCGGTAGTCCGGCTTGCATGAGCGCGGACGTTTACCGAACTCGTTCGTCCTCTTTACGAACTCCTTGGTCCCATCCAACGGGTCCACTAACCAAAACAGGGTCGCATCTCTAAGGCGCTGTTAGTTGCTTCCTCCGACTCCTCTGAAACTATACTAGCATCGGGCAGCAACAGCTGGAGGGAGTTTACCAGAAACTCATGCGACGCCTGGTCTGCCGCAGTCAGAGGAGATGCATCCTCTTTCAAGGTGACGGCCGCTCCGTTATGGTAGATGTCCATGATTCTTTTACCGGCTTGGACCGCCAGTTCACACACTTGCGAAGTTAATCCAACTGCTCGTTCCATTGATTTCTGGTTGAATAGCGAAGCCTCTTGTTTAACGCCTTGGATTCCGTGCTCTTAACCGTTGAGTATGTCCATCCGGAACGTTGCCTTATTGACGGATCAGCGACGAGCAAATCAGCTCAACTGTAAGCACCTTATTTATTTCGTTCAAATAGTTGTGGGTCCCAGCGATGTGACGCGCAACCATGCGTTCAACTAATCGTCGGTCGAAAAACTGTGTGTAAGATGCTTGTGGATTCGATAGCGTTTGCCAGATGAAGTCTGAAAGCTTAGTTTTGATCCAAATACGGTATCCCTCAAATTTTTCTCTCCCAGCAAAGAGGCGTTCCAGCTTCAATTTTTCCAAGCTGCGATCAACCCGAGTCAACCAATGGGGAGCAGAAAACAAGTAGATGTATTCCGTCTTAAACAGGGCCCGGTAAAAGCCGTAACGGAGCTTCGTTACTAGGTGACTATTGTCTCCCATGAGGCCCATATTGGTCAAAATCGCACCCAGTTCGGGGGATTTTTCGCTTATGTAACGTCCTTGTACCTGTCCTGCCGCTCGGACCTCAGGTGGGGCCTGAAACATCAGCTTAACCAAGTCATTATCTAGATAAGGTGTCCGCAAAATAACCTGGGACTGCTCAACCGCAACCCGCCCGAATTCGTACCACGGAATCTCTTCAAAAACCGTGTTGAAGAGAGAATGCTTCTGACTGAATCTGTCTTTAGGTTGTAATTGATTCAAGAACGGTCTGAAATCAGGGTGAAAGAAATCCCGCTTGTAATTCAACCAAGGGATAAGTTTCCTGTTCTTTACTACTTCACTGCCAAATTTTCCTGTCAGGCGAATAGGAGCGATGTCGCGCGCGAGCTGATTAAGATAGACGTCATGCGCCCCAAATGCGTCGTGCGTTCCGTCAGAAAGATAGACACTCCTTTGTGCAAAGCCTCCAAAGTCCTTAAAGAAGCCTTGATCGATTCTGATGACATCGAAGCGGTAATTTTGGAGTTTTGCGATCTCCCGCGCGGTTCCAATGTCGAAAGTTTCTCCCCAAGCTCCACCATACGTGCAGCAGGAAAGTGATTCGTTATGATTCGGGACAGCAGCCAGAATTAATCGGCTATCAAGTCCGGCAGTTAATGCAAGAGCAGTCTTTTGAGACCCTCGAGCATATCTGGGAAACACTCGAGTTACGGTTTCAGCAAATTTTTCATACAGCTCGTCAGGCGGAAGCGAGGACTGTTGTTCCCAATCAGTTGGATCAAAATAACGTTGCTTTTTTGGACAGAAGCTGTTTTCGAACACCCAGGATGATCCGCCTGGCAATACTGAAATTCCGCCAAAGAGCGTCTTATTTGCAGTTACGCAATTGAACCGGATGTACTCTGCCACCGACTCCGGATCCAGCGTCCTCAGGGTGCTACGAACCTTCAAAAGAGATTTGGCCTCTGAGGCAAAAAGGAACTCGTCTTTTCCCTCATGGAGATAGATCCGACTCATCCCGTACCTGTCATTAAAGAGAGTGATTTTTCTACCGTGGAGATCCACGAGGAGTCCGCAAAACCAGCCGTTCAATCGACCAAGGAAGTCATCACCACTTTCTTCGTAGAGTTTCAGAAGATATCGGGCACTGGAAACATCAACCCCATTGCTCGAACGCCGCAACCGGATAAGTGTGTCCCCGTCCAGGTAGTTCTCGCCCTGAAAGATTAGGATTAGTCCTCGGCTTTCATCCACCAGAGGCATACAATCGGCAAACGACGCTTCGTGACCCATCCAGCCTATGTACAGCCCTAAGTCTTTGTTTACATATTTGCCTCCACGGTAAAATGCTTCGTGCCGCATCTCTTCGACCATGAGATCCAAATCTTTGTCGATCCCATCGTAGGACTTGTTGCTTATAATTCCCGTTATGCCAGGCATGGACGTAAAACGGTTGCTACCTCGACAGCAGAATGCGTGTGAAACGACCTACTCGCCTACTTACTGAAAATCGTCGCATGTAGGTAGCCTTAGGTGCTGCAGTCATTTCGTCTTGTTAACCCTTGCCTTAATCTTAAGCTCTGAACCGTGACGACGGATAAAGCCGCTCCTGAAAAAGGCTCGATTATGATTTCGCAGCTCCAATTCTCGGAGGAATAACATCATGCGTTTTGGCATCATTTCCATCATTAGTAAATTGAGTGAGTTATAATCGAGAATGTCGAAGCCCGAGGCTGTTAAAATGTTTATGTACCAGCGAAACGAGCGAAGATATTCGAGCTTCGTCTGTTTGTGCAGCATTAGTTTGATCCGTTTCGCTGCCCACAAAGTCAATAGGTAGACCGAAGAGATGTTCTTCACGTGAAGAACAAGGCTTCCGTTCTCTGTTAGAACCCGCTTGAACTCCTCTAGGGCTTTTCGTACCTCTCTATCATCTAGAAACTGGAGGACGCTCATGCAAAGAACTCTATCAACAGAACAATCTTGCAGCGGTATATCTGTAACAGGGCCAACTACAACCTGCACATTGGTAATCTCCTTTGAGCGAATTCGTCCTTGGAGGCGTTCAATCGCACTGTCTGAGTAATCCATCCCGATCATCCGGTTAACGGTTGAGTGCATTAAGAATACAACCCTGCCTGCTCCGCATCCCGCGTCAAGAACCACGTCCGAAGCTTTCGCGCCAATGAAATTGATTAGCTCCTCGTCGGCCAGATATTCAAGTTGCCTCTCGCGTGCACTCCTTCCTAGATCAGATTCGTAGTGCGAGATATAAGCGTCCTCGGACGCGGCCGAGATATTTTGTTGCCATCTACTTTTCCAATATGTTTCCCAATCCATGTGGCTGCTTGTTAAGTTTGCGACCGACACTCGAGCGCTAATTGCGGCTCTAAAATCCTATCGAACGCGCGAATGTAAAATGCAATTCTATGTTCCATCGAGTCGATCATGGATTTCTTTAGGAGGGCGCTATTCGTGACGCGGGTGACCGGGTGGATCACGTGAGCCATGTCAATTATTGCCACCTTAGAATTGCTGCAACAGTCTATTAGAATTTTAGAACCGCTAGCTTTAATCGTTAAGTTAGCGGAGAGGGGTAGGATTCGAACCTCCGATGCGGCGCTACGGTCGCATAACGGCTCTTGCGAGCCGCTGCCTTAAGCCACTCAGCCACCTCTCCGAAAGTCGTGTTATTCAATCAGCGATTTAGTTCTCCAGGACCATCGTGACACGTGACGGTCGGTTCTTATATATGCAGGATCTTTGAGCGACAGTCATTAGTGCGTTATCGCCCACTCGTTACAAACGCCGTGCTCCGGCTTATGTTCCAGCCGAAAAATGAGATGAGTGTCAGGATCATAGCCAAGCTTTTTCATGCTTTCTTTTGTCAACCTGGTAATGAGCCGCTTATCCATCGGAGAGATTACCGTCTGCCAGCGGATGGCGGCAGTGACGTCAAATGCTCTTTGCTGTTTGCCAGTGATACTAGAGCGTTGATGCTCATGCGCTCCCTTTTCAGGATTGAGCATGTCTTCGGTGAAGTCCGTTTCGACGAATTGGCAGACCTGCCTTAATGTCTGCTCCGGAGCGGCCAGTAAATCTTCGTAGCGAAACAGTCGATAATTAGGTAATCCTTGATACCGAAGATGAAGCCGCGCCGTCCAGCGGTATTGGGCGATGACAAACCACACCGCCATTTTTCTTATAAGCCACGCCAAACGTGGGTGATCTAGCACTCTCGTCGCTGTTCCCGACGGGTCATTTGTCTTGGACATCGCCATCGCCCGGGGATCTCGTGTAATGTGGACAATTTTGCAGTCGGGAAACCATTGCAGTAATTCGGGAACATGCCCGACATCGACTGGGAATTTCACACACGCCCTCGTGCAGCCACCGAATCGAGTAATTTCCTGGATGAAGATTCTCGCAATCGCCCCCAGACTTCTGTCCGATTCCTTAATTTTGCGCGCGATCTCCCTCTTTAATTCCGGATTCTTGACTGCTTCAATGCCTTCGAACCGCCAGAAAGCGGCCTCCAGACCCGGCAAGCCCGTTTTGGAAAAGCACAACTTGACCATTGTATCAATGTCTTGATCGGAAGATAAATCCGCGCCTTGAGTCTTAAGAAAGAACCTGAAATCTTTGTGCCTCGGTGGGCTTAGAAAGCGCGGTTCCGTTAGCCTCATTACACCTGGACACATCGCCACGAGATTGTGCCAGAGTGTGCTGCCGCTACGATGCAGCCCGACGATGAATATGGGAGGTTTCATAAGCTCCTCATGTCGCTTTGTGCGGATACCTCAAAGAGTACCATCTGGCTCTTAATGCCAGCAGCCAAATCATCATTCTCTCGGGAATCAGTGCTCTGATGCCCCTGTGCAGCCCAAGCCTTAAAGCCAGCTGACCTTTCAGGCTTAAAGGCACGAAGTATTCCGGGACCGGGGTTTTTTTAAAGCCATTACTTTCTTGGAACTGACCATGCTCGCCTCTTCGCCACACCGTATAGACGATGTATGGAATCTTACGCTGCGCACACACTTCCACAGCCTTCGCGATCATGCCGTTCATCGGCGCCTTGCTACGATGACTCGTGTTGTCAAGAATCAACGTGATCATCGCGTACCGGTCAGCGATGTAGAGCTTAATGAACCCAATCAGCTCGCTCTCATAATAAGCCGTGATAAAGATCGAATGCTGCAAGTCGAGAGACATCTCTTTCTTCACAGTTTCGAAATCCTTGCCATAGTGCCAGAAACGTTTACCCCTCCGTACCGGGGATTGATTAAAGATCCCCATAATTCCGCGGACCAATTCATCACTCAATTTAGTTTCTTGAATCGTTACGCCGCACTTTTCGGTTTTTCTGACCTTATTTCGCGCACTGGGGCTGATCTGCTTCGTTAGCCAATGGTTATAGTCTTTGATCGGAATAGCGGCGATTTGACGGTACTCTTTGTAGTAGCTGAACCTGGCGTCATTATCTGGAATTCTTTGCCAGAACCTAAGCAAATCTATTCTTATAGGAGCGGTCTTGAGCGCCCGAATGACTTCGTCTGGATCTTGCACGTCTGTCAGCCATTCGTCCTTTTCAGTCAGGTGGGCAGTCGTTATGAGTTTACCGGAAATAATAAATGCCTGGTCCTTTGTCCGTACGGCATCAAAGGACACAAATGCTCCCTTAATATGAATTGTTTCTTTGTCGATCACAACCTTTCGATTGGACCTCAGCGTACTGGCGACGGGCTCAATACTTTCGATTTGGCTCAAATGACCTCCTTTTAATAATTGACCGTGCCGTATTCGGGCTTCCGTACCGACGGATCGCCACGCAACCATTGCTCGAGCATGACGAGACTAAACAGAAGTTTGTGGTTATCTTGTCGCCCTGATCTGTGGTCGCTTAGGAGCTTTCGCACCCGTTCAGGCTTGAGCAGACCGAACATAAGAGAGTTTTCATCCAGGAGCAGGTCAGGAAGCTTGCCGTTAAGCGAAGAGCGAAACCATTCGTCCACTACGTTGACAGCGAAACCGCGCTTCTTACGCTTGAGGATACTTGGCGGAAGGTAACTCTCACAAACCCTGCGGTGCAGCCACTTGCGACTACCATTACGGATTTTGAACTGTGAGCCGAGCCGCTGGACGTACTCCACAATGCTGCGATCGAGATAGGGGACACGCACTTCAAGGCTATGGGCCATCGATAATTTGTCAGCGTACATCAGTAGTTCGTCCGGCAGCGACGAGCGAATTTCAAGCAGTTGAAAACCACCCAGCTCATCCGTGTGGACCATTTGCGGAATAAGCTCGCGCCAGTAATCCACCAGTTCACGGCGTTGTCCGTCTGGCAGGAGATCGTCTTGGAAAAGTCCATCTATAGTTGTGCGCGGCGTGAGCGAAAAAACATCCTGGTACCTCTTCAACCGATCCTCTGTACCCAGTGAAGCAACGCCCCGCTTCAACATTTCATTGCGCGGGAGGCCGTTCACGGCAAACCCGACAACCGACCTTAGGCCCGTTGGCAGGCGACGCCACCATTCGCCATAGTGAACGCCCACATGTCTCTTGTATCCTCCGAATAGCTCATCCGGGCCCTGGCCGATAAGCGCTACCTTGACATCCTGTCGCGCTCGCTGCGCGACAAAGTACATTGGAACGATTGAAGACGCGGCAATTGGTTCTTCTAAACATTCCACAATCTTAGGCAGCGATTTTTCGAACTCCTCGCGATCAAGCTTCACGGTCACATGCCGGGCGCCCAGCACGGCAGCAGTTTCTGCAGCGTCGGCCAGCTCGTCGTCCCGGAAGCCTTTTCCGTAACCGATGGTGTATGCTGGCCATGGACCACCCTTCTCATTCATCAGCGCGAGAAGCAGACCGGAATCAAGACCGCCGCTCAGAAGTATCCCCACCGGCACATCGCTAAGCAGGTGGCGTTGGACTGCATCGCGATACAACTGGAGTAACTCCTGTCGGGCTTCCTCCTCGCTCTTAGCTTCCAAGAACGGGATTCGCTTGTAGTTATACCACCGCTTCTCCTGGCATTCTCTGTTCTCGACGACCACCATCGTTCCGGGCGCCAGCTTCCGAATACCATCAAGTATCGTCAAGGGAGACGGCGTGTACCTAAATCGAAGAAAGAGATTGAGCGCGACGGGGTCCACAGTTGGTTCGGATTGGTCGGCAGCGACAACCGAACGCATCTCGGATCCGAAAGTCAACGTGCCATTGTTGATCTTATAATAGATCATCTTGATACCCATGGCGTCACGCGCCACAACCAGCCGCTTGTTAGGCACATCCCAGATGGCGAGGCCAAACATGCCATTCAGATGATTGAATACATCCGTGCCCCACTGTTTGTAGCCGTGAATGATTACTTCAGTGTCGGAATTCGTTCTAAATTGATGGCCCCTACTTTGCAGTTCTGCTCGCAGTTCCCTGTAATTGTAAATCTCGCCATTGAAGATTATCCACACAGTTTCTTCTGCGTCCGACATCGGCTGATGACCGCCAGCGAGGTCGATGATCGATAGGCGCCGGAATCCCAACCCAACCGGCCCGGCGATGAAGAAGCCTTCGTCATCAGGGCCGCGATGCGCAATGGAACGCGCCATCCGTACGATCGTATCGCGCTCGACAGGTTCGCGTCGCTCGAAATTAAATTGGCCTGCAATGCCGCACATATTTCAGAAGTCAGAGATCAGAAGTCAGAAGTCAGAGGTCATCTTAGGATGAAAGAAGAAGGATCATTGATCATACTTCCGAGCATTGCTCCAACTTCATGGCACTTTTCAGTGAAGAGCGCATGATCGCGTTTCGACAGATAGTCGCAGTCATGGGCGAAATCAAGCTAGGTTTTCGCCACTTTCACCATCTGCATCCGTCAGCTTACTTACAAAGTGAGCTTCGTACCTACATTTTGCCCATGCTTCTCGCAGATTCGTACAAACAGACCGGGAGGAGCGTCGGATTTGATCGATAAGTGAGTACTTTTCCTCGGCGGGAAAGCGTTTACCTACCGCAAAAATCTCCATTGCAAGTGCGTACGCTTTCTGATAAACGATAAGATCTTTCGCTGACTTGATCTGCATTGTTACTTCTGAATGAATTCCGCCGTCTGATGTCTGACATCTGATCTCTTTGCGCTCGCGCTTTTATCGACTCACGAAGACAAAAAGCGAGGCTCCTGAACATCTGCGCCTGGCCCCATCGATGCAATGGAACATTTGTCCCAACCAAAATGCAACTTACGTGAAGCAAAGGAGCCGTCAGATTTGACCCAATCTTTCAACGGAGGCGATTAAGGGTTGGCCTCGCTATAGAATTGTCTGCTCGCTTGGCTAAGGTCCCTCGTTCCTCCAACATGAAGCACCACTCTTGGTTGTACGGATTGCGACTCTCCTGTCAAGACCTTAATGGGTCGTACAGCTTTATTACCAAGGACGTCCCTTACATTAAAACGTGCTTCTGTTTCGCCTTCCAAACCGGCCTTAGGGCCTCCACAAACACCCACCCTCTAACCGTATGACCAGGTTCAATGTCTCTGTTTGCGATCATATAATCAAATGTGTCTTGTTCTAATGTTCGATCGACGTGCTTGCTTCATATCGTTGGTGCGACCACGGTTATAAACTTCGCCGCTATGCGCGTCGATGGTAACAAGCCTCACTCACCCTTGTTTGCCGTTCAGTACCTCGATCGAATAGGAGTCAATCATTATAGGTGCGTCGCTCAAGTTAGTGAATCGAATGTATAATATACCATTAATTGGCGATGCAATTATCCGTCCCTTTTTGTCACCGCGGATCAGCCAAAAGTTTTCATCCATAGATTTTGGATGTAGCCATCCAGCTTCCACAGCGACTGCAAAGTCAAGTTTAGGTCGTGCAGCACTAGGGGGTGATTGCGTTGAAATTTCGGACGGCTTATGTGCCGGAGCGATTTGTCTAATGAGCACAAGCAATACAATCCAGAAGAGAATGGTTGTTCCGGCGCCGAACCAAGCGACATGCCTCGTAGGTCTTTCATGAAGTAATAGCCAATCGCCAGAGCCAGTAATAATAGAGCTGCGCTGACGACTATGTTTTGTCTCCAAGAGTGAGTAAAAAGATCATGAAAAACGCCCCTTGAAAATATTCGCCCAATTACGGGATGGTTGATGGGATTGGTGTTGGGCATTTTACCCTGTCTGTCACGCTTCGGACTGGGGGGCCAGTAGCGCCCTCAGCCGCGATGAGCTTTGCGTATTTCAATGTTTTCCGACGATGCCGCTAAGTGCTTTCGTGAATCGTCCGGAGTCATTGTCTTTAGGTTCGTTGAACCGAAACGCCTGTTCGGCGAGGTACCGGAACAAACCGTTACAACAGGAAAATAGGACAGAAGTCAGAGATCGGAGGTCAGAAGTCAGAGATCAGAGGTCGGCCTAAGGATGAATGAGGAAGGATCACTGATCATGCTTCCGAGCATCGCTCCGACTTCATGACACTTTTCAGTGAAGACTGCATGATCGCCTTTCGACAAATAGCTGCAGTCATGGGCGAAGTCGAGCCAGGTTTCAGTCTCACCGTTTTCGCCATCCGCGTCGGTCAGTTTACTTACAAAGTGAGCTTCGTACCTGCGTTTTGCCCATGCCTCTCGCAGATTTGTACAAACAGACCGAGAGGAACGCCGGATTTGATCGATAAGTGAGTACTTTTCCTCTGCGGGAAAGCCTTTGCTTACCCCGAAAATTTCCATCGCGAGTGCATACGCTTTTTGATAAACAATAAGGTCTTTCGCTGACTTGACTTGCATTGCTATTTTCCGATGAATTCCGCCGTCTGATTTCCGAGAGCTGCCGTCTGACCTCTGACATCTGATCTCTGATCTCTTTGCGCTCGCGCTTTTATCGACTCACGAAGATAAAAAGCGAGGCTTCGAAACATCTGCGCTTGACCCCAGCGATGCATGGGAACGTTGTCCCATCCCAAGTGCAGTCGGCGCGAGCGAAAGGAACCGCCGAGTTTGATCCAGTCTTTCAGAATTCCTCTAACAACTGTCTCCAGCGTCGCATCTAGTTGCGGGAACCGGTCCCGAAGCAATAAACAGAGGTTAATGCACTCAGCGCAATCGTAGAGCTCACATTTGTAAACAGTCAGGCGGGGAGCTCGCGAGAACGGCTTCGGAAAACCATGTGCGTCGAAGAGGTTGTTCAGATAGTAACTCACCCCTTTGCGCAATGCTTGAAGCGTTGCCGCATGGCCAGTGAGGGCGTGAATCTTGGCCAGCGCTTTCATTACGAAACAGGTGTGATAGTGATCAACGAAGTCACGGATGCCATCGACGGCATAGAACCAGGAGCCCTCCGGATTCTGCGCTTCCAGGACAAAATTCAGGTTCCGCTCCGCAGTCAGCCAGTACTCGTCCTTTGAAAAGATTTGTGACGCGCTTGTTAGCAGAAAGGAACGATAAGCTGCGGCATTAATAACTCCACCTTCGTCGAAAGGTGTGTAGGAACAGCTGCTGGCGTTTTCCGAGATCGAGAAGTCCTTGATATCCTTGAACGCATGACGCGCGATCGAAGCCATGACATCCTTCCACTCCTCGCGTCCATCAAGCTCGTGAACATGCAGAAAGCCCTCATAAGCGTATGGGGTCGAGGTGATCAGCGGTGTTTGTTCTTTAATCTTCCCGTTGCGGGTTACCCAATCGTAGGGATAACCCCAGCAATATTCTCCAAATCCTGGGGACCGGCTTTTCTTCAGCTCTTCGAGAAAGTGGATGGCTCGCCGCAAATGAGCGTGATCGCTAGTCACTTGAAAGAGGAAGGCGAAACCCATTGCGTAGTGGGCATCGGCGATCGGAAATCTTGTGGGGCGATGGAAAAATCGCCGTGCGGAAGGGACGAATGCCTCGCAAAAAATCATTGGCGCGACCGCTGCCGTCCCCAGAAGCTTATGCCGGTAGTATAACGCCTTGGCAGCCTGTCCAGTTGCTCCGGCGAAAAACGTCTGATGATCATGCGACATTTCCCCATAGCGAGTAAGCCATCCCGTGAACTCGGTTAGAGCGCGAGAAACTTCGTCGGAGAGCTGCACGCTGCCCGCCGTCCATGGTCTGTCTTCTGTCATCTAATCTCTGACTACCGGTCTTTGCACAACTCGCTCTCCTGTCAGGAACGGGAGAAGGCGACCATTCGCGCTTTTGCCGGCGCGAGGTAGTTATCGCGCGCCTCTGAGAGATAACGACGAAGCATCGTCTTTGCACAATAGGCCAAGGTTTGAGACATATTTCCAAGATCTTCAGCCCCTTTGAAACGCAGTGTCACCAACGTGCTCTCACCCGGACTTAACCCGACTTTAAATTCCATGTAATCTCCGGCAGAATACCACGATACCTCTCGCGATCCAGTGCGAAGGCTTTCAATGTTTTCTGGCTCGTGTTCGCGTCGGCGAACTAAATAGTTCTTCTCGCGGTCTGAGGGATTTTCAATTAGTAGTTCGCTTCCGTACATCTCAATCTCCATCGCATCGGGCGAGACTTCTTTTTGCCGATAACTTCGCCTGACCACGTCGCCGAGGCGGCGCCAGGCAAGCGGAACTTTAAGCGCATTGAGCTGATCGATGAATCCCGCCAGCCGCGCATATCCATTGCTGCAGAAATCATGATGGATCACCGCGAGGCAGGGTTTCCCAAGGAGAAGATCGAAGGCGAAGTTCTCTATGCCTTGAGCTGGATAGCGTCGGGTATAGATCGGAAAATCGCTATAGCTCATGACCGCAACATCCCATACGTCAGAGATTTTGAGCTTGCGCTCCCGCGACGGATGGCTGTGCACCTCTGTGTTCACGGCGGCATCGAAGCCAGCGCGCTTCAGCTCGAGAATTGCTTTCTCGGAAAAGGCACCTTGTGGGAAGACCATAACACGGTCGTGCACCAGATTTGTTCGTTCGTCGTGCAGAGACATACGCCTAACTGCTTCAGAGGCGACGGCACGAAGCCGCAGTGGATCTGAACTGGCAAACTCACCGGCGGTATGATCGCAGCCGTGGATGCAAAGCGAATAGTTCTCAGGATTATCCTTGAACAGTTGCACCACTTTCGGATTACTTCTTCGCCAGTTCCATGGGATGAATGCTATGCTAGTGGAAAATCGGAGCTGCTTCATCAGTGCTAGCAACTCACGGTACCGAACAAAACCGTACCTAGCTTTTAACAACGGGTCATCGATAACCAGGCAAGCACTAGTTTCAGTCGTGTTCCACGAGCTGTTGGGAAATGCCCATCTGATATAGGAAACAGTAGGGACGGCCGAGAAGAGATGATCTCGGATGTCGAAGTTTTGCGTTGTTAGTTCGGCATCGATGTCTAGCAGCGGAACTGACGAAACAAAAAACGGTACTCCCCGCCAGGTGAGCTTCAGGAATGCGGCCTTCTCTCCTGCAGCAATAAGTGGAGTCGCAGAGCACCCGTTCACGTCGAAAAAATCGCAGCTACTGAGTGTGGTGGCCGCAGGGCGCACGCGTAGACCGCGCATGGCGCCGCACACCCCGTCAGGATCGTCCGCGATGCTCCACTGGACATGAGTCCTTGCTCCTTTGCGAATTGAAATGGTCGCTCCCGAGAGTTGGCTTACCACGTTGGAAAGTGCGACAGGATCCCCATTGGAATACAAGAAAACGGAATGGATTTGCCGGGAAAATCCATTCCAATCGTATGGAGCCTTCTGCAGCGCTTCCATGACTTGGGCGAAGGTTCGTGCTGCGCACACCAGCCTGTAATTACTGTTGTTCGCCCTCGAGCTACTCTCGGGAAGTCGAAAATCCATTGCACTCTGCCTTCGAGAAGGCACACCAAAAAACTCTAGCACTCTCTCGGCGCTGCGATCGGCCACCAATGGGCGCTCGCCGGTTAAAAGCAATGCCTTTTCTTGCATCGATTCTGATTCTCATCCGCACTGAGCCGCGGAAGAGCAAGCAACTACAGCGGCTTCTTCGCGATTACTAACGACCTCATTGCCCTGGAGCGCGCGACCATATTCAGAACGGGGGACATCGCGTGAAGGAGCGCGGTCAGGAATCGACCAGCGGAATGAGGAATCCAGCAGAAATGTTCACTGCGCAAGACTTCAAAGCCAACCTGGGCAAACGGAGCCGTGTATTCCTCGAGCGACGGCAGGTAACATTCTTCCTCGCGCTCTCTCTTGCCATGAAGCTTGTTCTTCAAAGCGCTGCGGAAAGCGGGAAAGCGGTCGTTCATATCGATCACCACACAAACTCCTTCCGGCGCGAGCAGACGGAAAATGTCGCGCGCGCAATCCAACTGCTTTCCGGCGCGATGGCAGTAGCGGATTGTATTTACTCCGATAATGAAGTGAAAGGAGTTCTCCAGTTTCGAAAGCTCCTGGCCCAAACGGGCCGACATGTCCTCGAGCAATGTCTCGTTCTTCGCCACGCAAAATTGAACGCGACTTCGTTCCCACTGGGTAAGGTAGTCTTGTGCTTCCTTATTCGCGGCCTGAATCAGCACAGGAGAAAAATCCGTGCCGACAGCGCTCGCGACGTTGAAGCCATTCCGGCTCAAAACTGAGACTAGGTGCAACAGGTTCATCCCGCCGCCACAACCAAATTCCAGCATCCGAATTCCATCTTGTCCGACCTGTTGAGGCAGACGTTTAATCGCTTCGAGATAGACCGTCTTGTAGTCGTGATCGAGAAGATAACTAATCCCGAAACCGGCAGTAGCCGTGGTATATTTCAAGATCGCGTCGTGCGACGTGTACTCAAGGAAGAAAGGGTCAGCTTCCTTAAGTGAACTAATGTTCATTGTTTGCGCCATATCTGTGCTCCCTGCGATTTCTGACTGCCGATTACCGAGACTTACTGCCGCTCCATTGCGACTCGGAAGTTGTCCACCTTCTCGAATCTTAGAAGCGCGCGAAAAATCGCTCTCAGCTTTTTCATCTGTTCCCGGCGATGAAACCGCATCAATTCCCGGGAGACGGGCCGTCTCATCCTCCGGGCGGCTGCCCAACCGTAGCCAGTAAGCAAGGCTGCGCCTTCCACCGGCTGCTTTGTCGTGCGGTAGACTACACGAAAGAGCTGCCACAACGGTGAACCACCCAAATAATAATCCTTTTCGCCGTACGAAAAACTTGCTGCCCAATTACTCTTTTCAGCCGTGCCGAGCGTTCGGTAATGATGAAACCGCTTTTCAGGGAAGGACCGAGTTTTCCATCCTTTCATCCGCGCCGTGGTGACCGCAATCCAGTCAATCCCTCCGGCGGCGTTTGGAATATAGCCACCGATTTCTTGAAAGCACTGACGCCGGAAAAGCTGGCATCCCCCAGCAACGTGATTCTCACCTTCAAAGCTATCTCTGGCCGAGTCGTAGCCATCTTCTATGAATGGGGTCCCAGCTACACCGAGCTTGGGATTTTCTGAAAATTTTTGCATTAGAAACTCCAAATAATCGGGATCAAATGAAAGGTCCGCGTCGAGATTTCCGATTACATCAAATTCCAACGATTGAACTCGGGCCAGTCCGGCATTGAAAGCATGCACCTTTCCGGCAAAGCTGCGATCCAGGTGCTGCGGCTGTATCACCAGTTCAATCCACGGATGACGCTTCGCGTAAGCTCGGACGATTTCCGGAGTTTGATCCATTGAGCCATCATCCACAATTACCCACCGCTCTGGCAACCAGGTCTGCGCTGCCATCGAGTCAAGCGTTTTTTCAATAAACGCAGCCTCATTGTGCGCAGGCGTGATCAAAACATATTTCATAGCGGAGCCGGGTAGTGTTAAACCGTTACAATGTTATACCGTTACAAAGCTAGAAGGCGATCCGCTCTGACTGCTGACCTCTGATTTCTGACTTGTGGCCTGAACCGGGTAGATTTGAGCAAATATTTCGTCCATGATGCGGGCGGTCAAAAGGATTTCTCGATATGGGATTGGCGGTGGGCTGCCAGTGCGGATGCTACTATAGAATCGTGCGATCAGTTCCTTCATGCCGAAGTCCTGGTAAAGTCGCCGGCGTAGGAAATTTGCGACGTTGCACTGTGCATTCCGAAAATGTTCCTTAGCGTTCCTTAACGGAGGGATGAAATAGGTCAGATAACTCTTATATGAACGGTTTGTGTTTCGAACGAGGCTTCCGGTGATGATATCCGCGGTAATCGAGGCGGCCGGCCCATAGACCCTTAGTTGGTTCAGGCCTTTGATCTGAGTCGAAAAACAGAAGAATGCCGTCGTGCCCTGTTTGTCTCGAATCAGAACCCTCAATTCATCCATAACTTCTTGCGCGCCAAGGCTTCGGAGTTCCTCGCTTTGATGGGCTGTCGCAGCAATTTCCATCGACTCGCCGTCGAGAAATTCAGTCAGTTTGGCGATTCCATGGCTGATGATGTTATGAAATAGTTGCCCCGGTAGCTGGCGCACCCAATGGTTGCGGTTTCCGAGCATTGGTGCCACGTAGCTTCTGTCCCCTAGGTCGTATGACCAATAACTCTCGAGGTGAATCGGCCGCCCACCCAGAAACCCAGCCTTTTTAAGCCGCCGCATTTCCAGCATCTCAAGTGTAAAAAGATAATTATGGCCGACCGTCATCTTTAAGCCGCGCTTCTTGGCAAAGTCGATCAGCGATGCTGCTTCATCAGCTGTGATGGTGAAGGGTTTTTCCAGGTAGACATGGCTGCCCGACGCGAGGCACTGTTTGCCAAGGGAATAATGGTTCTGCGGCGGTGTGGTAATATGAACGACATCGGGAGAGGCGGCCCGCAGCATTTCTTCCAGATCGGAAAAGCATGCAGAAATGCCGAAGCGTTCGCCTAGCTGTTTGGCCATGAGCAACTCCCGATCACAGACAGCCACAATGGTGCAGTCCGGGATCCGGTGAATGGCCTGCACATGCTGGTCGGCAACCTTGCCGCAGCCGATTATGGCAATTTTTAACATCGTGAATTGTGACTACTGAAAAGTTAAAAGGTGGCAGTCTGATCCATGTCCATCTCTGCTCTGATCTCTGTCATCTGTTCTCTGCCATCTGTCATCCGCGGTTAGAATTGGATTCAAATTGATCTAGGAAGGCCTTCCGTCACCTTTCCATCGGCACTGCCCAACTGCTCTCGAAGCTTCCTATTTGAGAAGCGGTTTACTTTCCACACAACCGCCTACTGAACCGGCTTTCGCACAAAAGCTATCAACTCTCCACCGACTCCCGTCCTGTAGCTTAGCCAAGCGCATGCGCGCGATACCTGTCGTGAAAATGCAAGCCTTCCTAAGAGCATCGTTTCAATTCGGAGCGAAAAATATACTTCTGCGCCCGGGTAGCGTGAAAAATGATTCTGCACACTCTCCAGTGAATGATAGATCCATTGTTGGGACTCCGTAGGCGCGGTTGCACAGGGCTTGCTATAGTAGTCAAAAATTAAAATGCCATTCGGCCGAAGGTAGCTAAGAAGCCGGTCTGTGACCCCATGCTTCGTTTCGAACTCCTGAGAATTGTACAACGAGCATGACCTTGTAAAAACGCAGTCAAACTGGTTTCTCCATCCAAGTTCAAGTATATCTCCTATTTCAAATTTCGCGCCTGAGGAAGAATAGATGTCCCGCGCGGAAGACACACCGGCAGCGCTGACATCCACTCCAACTGCGTTAAGGCCGCGCTCCGCGAATAACCATGTGAAAAAGCCCTGCCCGCATCCAGCATCGAGAAGGTGCCCTCCAGGTCGCAATCCTACCCTCGCTACGAGTGCCTCAACAAATGGACGATACAGCCAGATCCGGTATCCAAAGTAGTTCGATGAACCATACTTTTCGTCATATCCTTTTGAAATCTCGGTTGGGCGCATCTCGTCAAATGTTTCCATGCTTAAGCCCAATCTATTCGAATTGCCCCAAAAACGCAGCCATAGCTTGTTCCATATTCACCCTCGGTTTCCAGCCCAACCGCTGCAGAAGTTTCTGATTGGAGAAGCGGTTTCCTTTCCACTCCGCAGCACATCGGCGGCGGTTGAACGCGGGGGGGAGTTGACCCTTTGACCATTTCGAATATTTCTCCCATAGCACACACATGGCGTAGGCAACAGAGTAAGGGATCGTGATTGAGCCGAAGCGTTTCACCTTCCTCTTATACGCTGTCAGAAATTGGCGACTGGTCAGTAGCTCGTTATCAACGACGTTAAATGTCTCGCTTTCTATACCGGCTTTAAGGCCCGCCAAAACAATCGCTTCCGCACAGTTATCGACAAAACTCAGAGGCAAAAGATTCGAGCCGTTAATTTGGATGAAAAATCCAAACGTATTAATTCCGACACGGCCACTTAACTCTCGCTTACCCGGTCCGAAAACGTATCCAGGCCTGAGAATCACATAAGGCAACTGATGTTTATTCCCATATTCCCTGACCACTTCCTCCTGCTTCAGTTTTCCGAAGCCGTAAGCATCAAATCGTTCCTGCGACGCGTTTTCCAAGGGGCATGACTCATCCAGGAGAGCCCCTCGTTTCAAACTCAAATTCGAATAGACAGCAAAGGAACTAATGTTTACAAAGCGCCTGGGCTTGCCCACCTTGAGAAAAGCATCCAGTAAGTTGCGAGTGCCCAGCGCCGAAGTCATGAATGCGCCGGCAAAAGACTTATCAAACCCAGCAGCAAGATGGTAAATGATCGAAACACCTTCAGCAGCCTTCGCGCAATCTTTCCGCGAAAGGAGGTCACCTGCGATGAGCTCCACATTCGTTCGGGCATCGAACTCCCCGATTATCTTTTCAAGCCGGTCAAGCTGGCTAGATGATCGAACGAAGCAATGAAGATTCGAGAAACCGTATTCCAGAAGGATTTCAACGACTTTTGCTCCGATGAAGCCGTTGGATCCGGTCACCAGAATTCGGTCATTTCGTGATATGATCTCTCCGGAATTCAAATTTGCCAGTCCCCCGAACCAATCTTGCCCAGAGTCCGCCACGGCCCGACCTTGCTGGACGATGTCTTTCTGTGCGCTTTTGCCATGCCGCACGTTACCGCCGACCCTCGCAGCTGGGCATCGCATCGCCGCTCTAGTTATTTAAGGGATGCGGGTAAGTAAGGCTTGTACCCCGGCATCGGTGTGTTGTTATAGAAGTCTCGCTTCTCTTGAAGCGTTGGGCCGACGGAGCGTACAAGCAGTGCAGACGAAATCTTATTCTTGCCAACATAACTATCGTTCCAAGCGTAAACTGGCTCCGATACCTGGTTCGACCATCGTGGAAAACCAATTAGGCCTCTAGAATCACGGATCAAATCTCTCTTCCCACGACCGGGCTGATCCACAGACACCAACAGCTTGTAAATTTGAATCTGTTTCCAGCATTGAATGCGAGGTTAGTACCTTGAGACGCTCGGGCAAACTTAATTGTATCACCAGTGTTCGAAATAATATACGAGCTCATTGGGTACCCAGGATTCTTTTGTTGGTCCAGGTTACTCACCTCATAATTGACCCATTGGTTCGTGGCCCAGTTCGGCGAGGGGCTGACAGTAAGCGAGAGTGGTGGACTTGCGCCCGCGGTTCCACTCGCGTAAACAAAAGGACTGTGACCCGGCACACTTGTCCCGTTGCCTTCCGTATCGTTTAGGTCCCATTTGTTGTTCCCTGCTGACGGTCCCAGTGGAGGATCGTTCGTGATAATCCGGTACTGTTGAAGAACCATCACGTGAGTAGGCGCGACTCCCTCCCACGTGTTGTCGTGAATAAGTGCAGTTCCGCTCCTCAGCTGTCCCCCACTGGATGGGAATGTCCAGTGAAAGCGGTTGTTGTAAATCTCAATGGCTCTGACACCTGTCTGCGGTCCACCTTCAGTTCCATGGGTGTTAGGCATGCAATTGTAAAAATCATTATAGCGAGCCACGTACCTGACGCCATTCGTGGCGTAAAGGCGATCGAAATGACAGTGATGAATCCTGACTGCTGCACAAGTTCCCTTAACCCGAATCGCTCCGTTGTCAGCCCTTTCCGTTAGCGAACCATGCCGAAAGGTAATTCCACTTAGACGAAATGATTGCCTAGGATTGAGATCAGCTATCAACATTGCGCCACCTCGATTTGGGGGCGTCCTTGGAACATCGTCAAGGATTACGGTTTTATCCTCTCCTGCGCCCGCTACCGTAATACCCTTGGTGATCGTAAGAGATGCAGTCCAACTAGCAGTTCCGCGGGCAGCGCTACAGTGTCGCCTTCCTGCGCTAAACGGATGGCCGAAACAACGTCAGATAGCGAAGCGCTTTTGGCTGTAACTGTAGCAGCGTCTGCCTGACCAAGAATAACAATGAGCGCCCCAAGTATGATTGTGGTTACTTGCAGAAATGAGCGATCTCTCCTAGACATAAACTTCAGTACCTGCTAGCTCTTTTTCTAGTCGTACGGGCTTGGACGAGGATTCCCGCGCGCCGAATCGGAGGTACGGGTATTCCAGCGCGATGATATAGAAAGCAAACCAGAGAAGACTAAGGCCTCGGAAAGAAACCTCTGTCCAGTTATAGAATACTATTGCGGTAAGAAGGCCCAACCTAAAGCGGCCCCACTCAGGATTTCGGACAAGCTCGTGCTTTATCTTGCGGAACGTTGCAACAATCATTCCAATCAGCATGAATAGCCCCACCAAACCGAGATTCAGATAGGTCTCCAGATAGCCATTGTGCGCCTCGTTAGGCGTCCACGGGAGCCCTTGGTGAAAGAATTCAAGTCGGTCTCCCATCCAAAAACTCTCGAATCCGACTCCAAAGATTGGATTCACGGGGTACGCCAATAACCGACGCCAGAGCTCGCCTCTTCCCATTAATGTTGCTTCATGACCTGTAAGATCCACAACACGCTCAAAGATTCCAAACGTGAGTTCGGCCAAGGCCAGCACTATCACCGCCAGCACTACGTACGTGCCAATCAATCTTTTGTTCACCCATCGTCGCCCGAGTAGGAGTATGATACCCATGGCGATCAGCAGTGACAACGTGCTGGTTGCGCTGTGCGCCTGCCTAAAAAGCCATACCACCATGAATAGTAACAAGGCGATCAGGTAGAGCTCGTGTCGCCGTTGTTTGCCCTTTGGAGTTCGCCAAATTTGCAGCAGGTACCAAAAGAAAAACAAGCCAAGCAGCATGCATATAGCACCTACTCCGTTCTTGCCTAGAGTTATGCCGCTGTTCACAGGCAAACCTGTCCATTCATCGAACCTTCGACCTATGCCGGGAAACCACTTGATGGTCATGATCGAAAACGTCAGTAGAACGTAAGCACTCCTTTTCATCAATCTCACCAGCGCTTCCTTGGGATCCGGTTCCGTGAATACGACAAGGACCATGATAGGATGCCCTAGAATTTTGATCCACCGCTTGAATGAACTGAAAGGGTAGTCAGACCAAGCAATGGCGATGAAACAGTAGGCAATGAACGCGATGAGCCATGCATTCTGTTGCAACACCTCAGAAAGACTGACTTGCCTTTGATTAAGGACCCCGATGCCCATGACGATGAGGGAAAGATAGATCAAGGCATCCAATGGATTTCCCTCTTCCACCGAACCTGCTTGCATCAAGCCGAACGTGTTTAGCCACTGCACGACAGACCGCGATCCGATTAGCAGCATCCAAACGAGCGGAAGCCAAAGCGCACCCGTGACATTGGGTCTGTCCCGAATGTCCCGCCGGAAAAGGAAGACAATAAAGGCAAGTGTGAGAAAAAGGGCTAGACGTGGCGGCAGATGAAGGCCGGTTACGCTGGCAATGTGGGTTACGACTAGATTCACAGATTACGAATTCTTGAATTATGTCAGGACTACCATTGGCCGAAGCCCAACAAATCCCCGACGGTGATCTCAACGGCATCAATTTGATGAGGCCTACTCATAAAACAATTGAGCTAACTCATTACGGCGCTTTCAGAAGCGTGCGCTCTTCATCGTCAATGATGCATTTACCAAGGTACTCTGCCTTCATCCGCCTCCCGGTATCATTCACGTGAACCACATCGAGAAAGAGATGATTGTCCTTTCCCGTCATCAGCTTGTCGAGATCCACGAACAGGAGCCGATCATTGTTCGCGGCGATGGATCTCAACACTTCGTTGAATTGATCGATATAGTGGCGCTGGAGATGAGGGTAACGTTCATCCGTCGAGTGGGGCATTGTCGTGAGAACGACTTTGATCTGCCGCGCACTAGCGACATCGATGATGGTTTCGATGTTACGTCGAAAGACCCCAAGCTCGCGCGCATTCAGCGGACGTTGAGGCTCTTTCCGGCGGATCTGCGAGGCGGGTTCTATGAACGTCCACTCCGGATTTGGGTTCAGGTAAAACTTCAACGCCCGGTAGGGAACGCTTACTCGGAGGATGTATCTGTCAATAATCCGCGGCGGCTGAAAGACCTTCAGATAATGTGAATAGTCACCTCTAAACTCTGCCTCGGAAGCACGCGCGTGCTCATCGTTTGCAGCTTGGTGAATGATAACATAGTCAGGGGCAAAGTCAATGACGTTCAAGACAAAATTCACGAGAACATGTGCGCTCGTCCAGTAGCCTTGGCCAAAGTTCATCACTTCGAATCGGTTGGATTGAGCCGCAACTCTGGCATTGAAGTATTCTTCCAACATGGCGGGGTAGCCATCGGCAGTTGTCGACGCGCCGAGAGCGGCAATGCGAATAACTCCTGGGGGCTTGGCGTAGGCAAAGTCACGACCGACA
>Ga0137376_10000262_pt1 | contig 21749 bp, 17 predicted proteins | sample SagtaG_23_FD_104814 | JGI IMG/M metagenome (GOLD analysis project Ga0137376, IMG submission 104814) | Vadose zone soil microbial communities from Sagehorn Ranch, Mendocino, California, USA - Sage2_L_20_16 metaG | ecosystem: Environmental > Terrestrial > Soil > Vadose zone | place: USA...
GTTCTTCCGAAAGCGCTCTATGACTTTTGGCTGATGGGAGTAACGTTGCTTCAGTCGCCTTTGGAACTGCTTGGAATATTCAATTGGCTTCATCCGCCAGCAGATCCCGCATGAAGTCATCTACGTTGTCGTAACTCTTTACTTTGCCCTGACGGCGGAGCTCCTCGTGTTCTTTTATTTGTTTAGCATAACGGGCTTCGGCCTCTGGGCTAAGTCGAACAGACTCTTCAAGATTGACTTTTCTCCCATCAACGTCAGCTTTGGCTAGGAAGCGAATGTATGCTTGTAGCGAATCGAAGCCGTTACGATGGGCATAACGCTCCCATTCGTCACGAATTTCTTTGTCTAACGGTACTTGTAACTTAATGGTACCCATGCTTATAGAGTATCAAAGGGGTATAATTATGTCAATCATTATTCTGTAATGTTTGCGGGTAATTCCTTGGTGCGCGAGATGACCGTTAGATGGAACACCACGGAGACCAGCATTTTACTGCTGCATGAGGAGTGATCAGGCTTGGTTGCGCCCAACATTAATTTAATGATGTGTAAGTGACGGTGTGGGGCATTATGCCCCACACCGCAGCGGCTCTGGCTCTGCGCGTTGGTTTACAATTCCTTCCTCAACTGACCGAGCTTGTAGGATAGTGCTTGGACGTGGGGAGACTGCTCGCCTAGACCTGGACAATTTCTGCCTAGGTCGAGTAGCTTCTCTGCCTGCTCCCAGTTCGGTTCTCTTCCGCCTAGCGCCCACATGTTGTCGGCGACGTCCACCAGCTCGATAGCGATGGCTGGTCTACCATGCGCCTTCACTCGCTGAAAGAGATCCTCGTTGGCCTGCTGCCGGTCGCTGCGACGGAGAGCTTCATCGAGCGAACACACGCCCACCAAATCGGCTACTTTTGGACCGAATAGTGTAGCCAGTAGAGGGGCGGTCATGTCGGTATCCTCGTACAGATCATGACCGAACCCTGCCAGCACCGTGGTGAGATCATCACCGAAGCGCGATAGCTGCATCCCAACTCGCAGCGAATGAGCCGCCATGGGCATTTCGTGCTCGTAGTAACGACGTATACCCGTGAAGCATAGCAACACAAGCCTCATCATGGCGTCTATCTTATCCGCCGGTTCGGGTGAGGCCGCGAGCTGTTGAATTTCGAGTGGTACGTCCTGCATTTCACCTATCCTCCTTAGAGCATTAGGAGCCGCATTAGTATTATAAGAGGCATCGAACTAAATAAGTTAGAAACTCCATTTGACCAGCAAGGGTTGAGCCTATCCAACGGGTTAGAGTTCATTCAAATAAAATGCTTCATTTTCTGAAGCATTTTTGTGCCTTGATGAAGCCTAATAATTTCTTGGTGCGCGAGAGAGGACTTCTCCTCATGCGCCTGCGCAAACATTTTTCTTTTAGAAAAATGCGCAAGGCGGCCAAAGCAAGGAAAACATAACCTGCCACAGGCAGGTTATGACCCACGGTTCAAGTCCTCTCTCGCTTCCAATCTAAAAAACAGGCTGATTGCCTGTTTTTTACGTGGTGCGCGAGAGAGGACTTGAACCTCCACGTGCAAAATGCACACTAGCTCCTGAAGCTAGCGCGTCTACCGATTCCGCCACTCGCGCGTACTTACTAATTATAACAACCAATCGCCTCTGAAAGCTAGCCAGTGTACTGGTCCACTACATCGCACACACTCCACTACCTAGTTTGGCGCAGTACTCATCAGGCGTCAAATAGCCGAGGGACTGGTGTGGCCGGTACGTGTGGTATTTCTGGAGCCAGGCGTCAATGAGCTCTTGCTGGTCAGCTAATGCGTCGGCCACCTCACTCCACTGGATGCACTCTTTCTCCAGTGAGCCAATGAAGCGCTCGACGTGAGATTTGTCTTTGGGGGTGTACGGGTGCGCGAGGTAGTGGGTGACCTGTTGTTCAGCAACAAGGACGGCAAACTCGCCAAGATTCTCGCTCCCGTTGTCACTCAGCACGGCACTTGGCAAACCTAAACGCGCAACCGTCTTGGCCCAGGCAATGGCAGCCTGGTGAGATGAGATAGTGCTAGCGACATGAATCGTGGCCTGCTTGCTGACGACGTCAATGGCGACAAACCCGTAGCGTTTGCGACCATTGTTGGGGAGATGCTTGACGTCAACTTCAATGAGTTCGCCGGGCCTCAGCACGGCAAGCTGCCGTGGCTTGCGCATCCGGGCAGTGTTCTTGAGTCGCTGTGGGTGACGCTTGGGCTTAATGCGTGGCGTAAAGAACAAGTTGTACCGAGTAAGAATACGGCCCACGGTGCTAGCAGAGAGTGAGTAGCCATGGTCCCGTTTGAGAATGACAGCCAACTTGTACTTACTAAGTTCGGGGTTGGCCCTGCGGAGGGTGCGTACGGTATCTACAACAGCTCCAGGCAGTGTTGAGTGGCGGACATGCTTGGGACGGGTGGAGAGATTTTCCAAGCCCCGAGGGCCATAGGCCCTGAACCGCTTCCGCCATTTATGAAAGCAGCTCCTTGAGAGACCGAAATGGCGACAGGTCATACTGGCGTTGGCGCCGTGCGTCCGGTGGTAGTCCATCCAACTCAGACGCAGCTTAGCTGTTTTACTGAGTGGCACCGTGGTACGTAGGTTATTAAGTGCTTTGGATATGAAACGGGTTCTGGTCGGAACTCCTGCCGTCTTGGTCATACATGAGGCCTCCTAGTTTTAGTTTAGGAGTGTGTGCGATGTGTGTGAACCTGGGCAGCCAGCATGACATATATCATTATTTACTTATAAAAAAGAATAGATTATAATAATTACTGCTTGAAAGCAAGAGTAGCCACCATCCGATCAAGGAGGAAGGCGCAATGAAAAACCCACATCAAGAAGAATTGGGCGCAGCGATCCGGGGACGCGGGGGATGGAAACTCGAACCACCCTCCCCCACTGCGGCGTCAGCTCATCGGCGAAGGGGGTGGCGCGGCACTAGCGACTACGTTGTGGGTAGCAGTAAAGAGGGGTGGGTTGCTGGGTCTACCGGAAAAGAGTTGATGGCAACCACAAGGTCACACTCAACCCCAGGTGAAGCCATAAGCGACCTGGAAAGACTGGTGCCCACACCGCGCCCGCGGCGGCCCTGGCGGCGACGTCAGGACCACTAGTACCTCCTCGTTACCTCCGTTCCTTCAAGCAAAGGCGCCCGCAGGACCGCTCACAATAGTCCTGCACGAACCAGAATATTTAACATGTTGAATTTTCTGGTTTGAAGGATCAAGTCCGCGGCAGATGGTCGGCCAAGTGGTCCATGGAATATTCGTGGCGTAAGTGACGAACGTTTTCTTCTTTTTGGACAGCTATTTTTACGCCGGGATTCAGTGTACCGAACGGGTCGAAAATGTGTTTGATATCCTGGAAAACCTGGTACATCTCGGCTCCGTATACTTTGGGTAAATACGGCCCGCGTAAACGGCCGTCGTTGTGCTCGCCCGAGGTGCTGCCGCCTAAACCAATCACCAAATCGTAATATTCGTCCATCAGCTTGAATATTTTTTGGCGGTCGCCAATGCGTGCTAGGTCAAAGAATGGCTGCACATGCAAATTGGCGTCGCCAGCATGACCCCAAACTGCTACTTCCAGGTTATATTTTTTAAACAGCTCGTAAATGCCAGTTACAAATTCTTGCAGGCGGTCGCGCGGCACAATGCCGTCTTCGATAACTGGCAGCGCTTTGTCGCCAGTGTCGGCATAGGTAATCAGGGCGGCGGCACTGTGGCGGATGGACCACAGGCGTTGCTGCTCATCATAATCATCACTAACTTTGTAGGTGGTACGGTAGTGGCTGAGGATCTTTTCGGCCCTTTTGGCGTGTTGGCGTTGTTTGGCGTCGTCGAACTCGCACAGCAAAACAATGTCGGGATATGGCGGGTCGATCAGGCCTTTTAGTTTGTTGGGGCTCAGGCGGGCAATGCTTTCTAGCAAGTGCTTGTCGACCATTTCCAGCGCGCTGGGCTGTAGGCGCAACAGCTCGGCCACGGCGTTGTTGGCCTCGGCCAAGTCCTCAAAGCATATGGCCATGAGCATGCTTTTGGGCGTGTACGTCTCGAGCTTGAGTATGGCTTCGGTAATAATGCCCAGCGTGCCCTGCGAGCCAACAAACAGTGGCGTCAGGTCAAACGAGCCGTCTTTACGCTTAACCTGGGCTATGGCGTAGCCGGCGGAATTTTTGCTGACGCTTGGCAGCGTGGCGTGCTTTTGAATAACGTCCCAGTTATCGCTGATCACGCCGTCCATTTGGCGGTAAATTTCGCCCTCGAAGTTGGTCAAGCCTTTTTTGCGGTTAAGGTCGCGTTTGCTGATGCGGCTGGTTTGAATTAACTCGCCGTTGGCTAGCACTACCTCTAGCCCTTCGACGTATTTGCGGGTGTCACCATATTTAATAGTCTTCTCGCCGGCCGCGTTATTGGCAATTGCGCCGCCCAGCGTGGCGTAGTCGATCGACGACGGATACGGTGGCAAAAACAGGCCATGCGTGTGGATGGCCTCTTGAAAAGCCGAATAGTTTAGGCCGGGCTGCACGCGCGCTAGGCGCTGCTTGGTGTCCAGCTCGAGCAAGCGGTTCATGTGTGCGGGAAAAGCCATAATAATGCCTTTGCCAATAGCCGCGCCACCTTGGTCACTCCCTTTGCCGCGCGCGGTTATGGGCAGCACGTGGCCTTTTTCGGCCAGCTGCCAGGTAAAGCGGGTTACTTTGCGCACGTCGCTCTGATTTTTAGGATAGACGATCATGCTGGGCATTATCTCGAACACTCCGCCATCGGTCGAAAAATATTTTCGAATGCTCGGAGTCGTTAATATCTCACCAACAATGTGCTCTTGCAGATAATTAGCAACTTTGTTCACGCTTATGCATACCTTATTTAACTAAACAGCTTTTGTTACACCAATAATAGCATATGCGGTTTGGTTTTACAGATTACCTCGAAGAAACGGAGGCACTCCAGTGGAGCCGAACCATCACGTAGATAGCCGAATGACTTAGGCCACCCGCCCTGTCCGCAACCGTGCAAGCCACAGACCCGCCAACGGCCCAATACCTACAGCAATATATGTCAGATAAATCCACGGGAACTGCCCAATATAAAAGTCGTGCGCGCTGAGCGACAAAGGGTTTTTGACCAACACAAACACCACTAGGTCGAGCGGCAGCACAATAAGCAACCAAAGCGCGCTCAAGCGCAACGCTTGTTGGGTTACTAAGCCGCGCTTTCTAAAGTACAGCCAGCCAAAGGTTGTCCAAACAAACAGATTCAGGATGGGATAAAGCTTTTCAGCCAGAATATAAAGCGGGTCTTTGCTGATACCAGAGGCCGAGGCTATCGTGGCACCGTTAAGCCATACAAGCGCTAGATACAGCCAAAAAGCCAAAATTGTAATGACTTACGTAAGCCAATATAAACAGAACAACTGCGCGTTTGTAGTTTAGTGTTATCTGTGGGGTTTTGGCCATGCTTTAGATATAACTGTAACACATTTTCGGCCTACAGAGGCGTACACCTCTCAAGCAAGCCTGGATTTACTTGATGCGTTATTGCAACTGTAGCTGGAGCAGTATCGAGGGTAGGAGCTTGCCTATATATGAGCAGTCTGTCATGTTTAATGCGAATGAACTACAAAAAAGTGTGAAAGGAGATATAATGATAGTAAGAATTTGGCGAGTAAAAGCTACAGCTGAAGGAGCTCTAAAATACCAGCAGCATTTCGAGCAACGTGTCATACCTGAACTGCGAAGCCTTTCAGGCTTTTTAGCAGCCTATCTCCTTAATCGAGAGTATGGGGGCTCGGTAATATAGAAGTCCATACTATCTGGGAATCATTACAAGCAATCCAGGCTTTTGCTAAACTCAATCTCGAAACAGCTGTCGTAGAGCCAGAAGCGCAGGCAGCTCTTATTAGTTATGACAAGACTGTTAGCCACTTCACAACCAATTACTACCAACGTTAAACGCTGCAAGGCAGGATTTAACTTACGTATTTCGATTTATGAACCAGCTTTGATTTCCTCGATCATTTTGCCGAGAATAATCGAGCTGCGCCTAAGAAAGTCTTTTATTGCTTCTTGTTGTACTAGAGAATAACCTTGCATAAGCTCACCTATTTTGACATCCAGGGTTTGAAATAGCCTGTTGACTTGGCGTTGTTCCTCCATAGACACGGCGCTCACCAGCACCCGACGACGGTCGTTGCGGTCATGTGTGCGAGTGATGAGCTTTGCTTTCTCTAAGCGATCAAGTATGCCAGTAATTGCGCTATTCGTCAGCCCTGTCCTTTCCGCAATCACACTTGGGGTTATAACGTTGGCAGTATTAATAACATCTAGACAGTTCATATCGGCCAACGTAAGGCCTAGTTGGCTGGCCACCGCTTGGCGAAACTGTACGATCATTGCTGCAAAGGCTCTGCCCTTATTGTCAGGATTTTCTAATGCGCTTGACATATATAAATCTCTCCGCCATTATCTTGGCATTCCACGATACGTACTATACATTTCGTGAAATAAAAATATTATTATTGTCGAAATATACCACCAAAGAAAGACATGAGCAAATGAAAACACTCGCAACCGCATTATTTATTGCCCGAAAGTCTATACATAAGGGGTCGCGGGCTACACTTTTGATCTTAGTTTCAATCCTATCGCTGTCATTTTTAAACCTTATGTTCATTTCAGGTATTCTTGGCGGAGTTGGCGACGCGACCGAAAGAATGGTGATAGACACCAACACCGGCCACGTAACTATCTCGCCACAGGAAGAGCCAACCCCCAAATCATACATTACCGACCAAGCAGCCTTGCGCTCGCAGGTCGAAGCCATACCGGGGGTGGTCAAAACAGCGCGAGAGTACAGCATTGCTGGCTCAGTTGCCTATGATAAAAACCATAACGGCACCCTGAAGCGGGCCTCGGCTTTTATCACCGGCATTGACGCCCAGGCAGAAAAAGACGTCCTAATGCTCGACGACAACATGGTAGCTGGAAGATTCCTAGACGGAGACGAGACCGACCAAATTGTTTTGGGAGCCGACGTAGCTGGCGGCTTTAGAGAAGCCACGGGCGAGGACCTTGGGGGTGTTAAGGTGGGCGAAGAGGTCAACGTTACCTATCCTAATGGTGTTATCCGTACCTACAAAGTCAAGGGTATTTACAAAGTCGGATTTTTCTCGGGTTTGGGGCTTATCTCGGCCAAAGAAGCCGAGTCGATTCTTGGCATCCATGACAGCGCCTCACAAATTCGCGTAAGAGTCGACCTTAACCAACACCCCATCGATTACTATGCGGCTCAGACCAAAGCAGTAGCGCCGGACTTAGTCGTTAAAAAATACACTGATCTGCTTGGTGGCACAGCGGGTGTTATTATCGCGCTTAAAGCGATTGCTTTAGTAGTGAGCGTTATATGCGTGATTGTGGCAGCAATTACCATCTTCGCTCTCATATACATAAACGCCATAAGTAAGCGGCGACAAATTGGTACCCTAAAAGCCGTGGGCATAAAAAGCAGTATCATTGTATGGTCTTATGTTTTTCAGGCACTCTTTTATACGCTGTGTGGCGTTATTATTGGTTCGGTGCTGGTCTTTTTAGGGCTTGGCCCTCTTTTGCAGGCGCATCCGCTTAAATTACCTATGGGCGATGTCAGTTTGTCGCTGACTCAATCACAAATAGTATTCAGTATTGTCAGCCTGTTTATAGCAGCTCTGCTGGCTGGCTCGTTGCCGGCGTGGCGAGTGGCAAAACAAAATATTCTAAAAGCAATCTGGGGAGCATAATTATGATTTCTGTCACGAACCTTTCTAAAACGTACTCTGGCAAAGTGCCGACCCCGGCCCTCAAACGTGTCTCTTTGACTATTTCTAACGGCGAGTTTGTGGCCATTATGGGCCGCAGCGGCTCTGGCAAATCAACATTATTACACCAGCTTGGGCTAATCGATTCACCCACGGAGGGTACCATAACAATTAATGGGGTTGACGTAGCTGCCCTGAAGGACGCTGCCAAGACTCGCTTCCGGCTGGAAAACTTGGGTTACGTGTTTCAGGAGTATGCCCTGATTGGCGAGCTGACAGCCCTGGAGAATGTATACCTGCCCGCTTTAGCGCGCAACGGCAAGCGGCGGCAGAAAGACAGAGCCAAGAAGCTGCTGGCACTCGTCGGCCTCAGCGAGCGACTGGATCACTACCCGAATGAATTATCTGGTGGCGAGCAGCAAAGAGTAGCGATAGCCCGCGCCCTGACAAATGATCCGCAAGTGTTATTTGCCGACGAACCAACCGCTAATTTGGATAGTGTTTCGTCAAAAACCGTACTTCAACTTTTTCAAAAACTGAATCGAGAGCTAAAGCAAACAATAGTCATAGTCACCCACGAACCAGAAGATAAAAGCTATGTGGATCGAATTATTGAACTAAAAGATGGAGAACTTGTGGTCTAAGTGTGCCTTCGACGTTAGACGGAACTCTGAAGCTGGAACGCCTTACTATCTTTAAAATTCATGGTGGGCGAGAGAGGACTTGAACCTCCACGACCTAAAGCGGTCACTAGCCCCTCAAGCTAGCGTGTCTACCAATTTCACCACTCGCCCATGCTACAAAATAGTATATCAGCTTGTTCACCGACCGACGGTCACTACTTTTTTCTTGCTCGCTAAAGTGCAAGCACTTTGTGCAATGCTTGCTGATGGTTGTATATCAGCTGCGCTAGATAGGTCAAGGCCTCGCCTTGATGCTGATCAGGCGTAAAGGAGGATAACTTATACTGCCTACTGGCAGTATCCGCTAATTCCGCCACTCGCGCTTAGTGTTAGTGAACTTGCTTAGCATAGCGTTTTAACAGGGAAAGATCAATCCGTCTCACCTACCAAAAGCGCACGCTGGGTGCGTGCGCTAAAGGTTTTTGCGAACTCAGTTTTCTAGTGGAAGATATTCACAATATAGTGAACGGCAAGATTAACAGTAGTGCCAACGCTGTTAACGATATTCACTGCAACATTGGAACTGTTATTGTTGTTACTACCGCCACCATTACCACCATAACCATAGCCATGACCGTGCTGATGCGATACGACAAACGACACACACTGGCCTTGGTTTTTGAACCCAAACTGCTGCCAGCCGCCGTTCATACATTGTTCTTTTGTGGTTGGTACGCCGGTTGCGCCTACTGGCGCTGCTGCCACCAGCAAACCCGCTGCTACGGCTACTGTTGTGGCCGCAAAAGCTCGCGTAGCTTTTGTTGTTATCGATGTTGTATGTTGTGTAAAACTCATGTTCTACCTCCTCATTTACGTTTTCCACACAAAGTCTAGGTTAGCATCATGCGGATGGTCGTGCAACCCGCTTATGCTTCGGTGTTGGCTAGGGAAGAGTGCAGTAAAAAACACGTCAACTTTTTTAGGATCTGCGGAAATTTTTAAATCTGCCGCTGCGTCGAACCTCTAAAGCCAGTAGCATTGTGCCCATAATTAAAAGCAAATAAGCATACAGGGCATAGTTTTCGGCGATATCGTTCAGCTGCAAGAGCTGACTTAGCGGAATGCACAGCAGCGCAACCAGCGCCAAACCGTAGACCAGCTTGCTACTCAGCCGCAGCCACAGCGCTATAGCAAAATACGCTGCTAACAGTGGCAAAATTATTATCTGCAGGCCGCCAAAAAACAGCAACAAGCTCACGCCCAACGCCATGGTAACAATAGCCCACCAGTTACGCCGGCGTTTTTGCTGAGCTGTTTTGTACGGGCTGTTAATGGCTGACTGCCGAGGTTTTAGGCGCGCTGAGCGGGTTGCATGCTCAGACGTTTTGAACGGCTTTATGTAGGCTGGCGGTGCAACAAGTGCCTCAGCCTGGTCACCCACATCAGCCACAATAGAACCACGCTGGGCGTGTGGCGGCGCATTAGTCCCAGAACGCTGTGGAGCTCGAGAGTGTTGCTTGATTGAGTCGATAAATCGTGCCATTACTACTCTATAGTACGATACAGCTTAAGATTTTTGGTCTCGGTGATCAAGCCTAGGTCGATTTGTTGGTCCAGATAGTTATATCGTTGGTAGTCGTAATCTTTATCCAGAAGCACGTATTTTATATCCAGCGGGCGCAGTTGCGCGCCCAAATCAGCGCGGCCAGGAGCTTGCGGCAAGACACGCTGCTCCAGCTGCGAACGAAGTGGGTCATGAACCGTCGGACTAGCCTGACCAATTTCGGGATTGTCGCTGCCCACAATTGGCTTGTCAAAAAACTTTTCGGCCGGGTCGCCCACAATCCGGCCAGCAAAATCGTAGCTCATGTACAAATGCCAGGGCAAAAAAAGCACTTTGTAGGTTGAACGGTCGGCGTTGAAATAGTCATTCACCTGGTACCAATCGGCCGGGTACTGCCAGGGGCTGAGCTGGCCACTAAAACCCCACAGCATGAGAGGCGCGGTCGCGATCGGTACCAGCAGGAGCCCGGCCCCAAGGCCTGCTGCGGCTAGGGTAGCTATCCGCTTTGCCATATATTCCACCATCCTTACTGAACCGTAAGCGCCAAAATAGGCATAGCTCAGCGCCAGCAGCGCCACAAACTTTTGCGGCTCGCGGTAGCCGGCAAACAACGGCACATGGGCGTACAACCATTGGCTGAGCGGGTTAGTACCGAGTGCGAGCGCCCACGCCAGCAAACCAAGCAGTGTAAACACCAACGTCAGGCTTTTATCGGCTCGCCAGGCTGGCCGTACACCCAGCAGCACTATCACCCACAGCAGCGCCGTCCATAGCAGCCACCAGCTGGAAAAATCTTGCGGCAATAACACCATATCGGTACGCTCAAACCAAAAACCTTGCAGCGCCAGTACATTCAAAACCGGACCAACCTGTCCGCCAAAGGTGGCGAATGCCGACCTGTCCCCTGCTCCAAAAGCGTCAATCGTGGTGGCCGTTTGACCATGCCCAGCCAGCAGCGGCACCAGCCAATAACTACTCAGCGCTACCCCAGCCACGGCAATTAACAGGCCCGACTGGCCGAGTTTTAGCGCATAACCAGCTTGCCGCCGGTATCGCCACAAGCCAAAACCGCCGAGTGCAGCCGCAATAATCAGCGCAACTCCTAGCACATGAATCGAGGCCACACTAATTGCCAGCACCCAAGCCGCCACGCGCAACGCTTGCCCCCAACCAGGCTTTTTAATCAGCTCAAGTAGCGACCGAACCAACCACGGCAGCAGCGCATACCCCAGCACCACCGCAAACTGCCCGGCCATAAACCGCCCGTACACAAACGGGTTAATCATGTACAGTACACCAGCAAACCAGCAGCCAAACAACAGCGGCAAACGCGCCTGCTTGCTTAAAACATACTCAGCCAACTGGTGCGCACCCACGCCGCTCAGCAGCAAGATGCCCATCAGCAACAGCTTTTGCAACACATCGCCCGGCAGCACAAAATTCAGCACATGCAGCGCCGCGTAAAACAAATAATTGTTATTCACGTCAAGCGGTAAACGCAGATGCGGCGCAAAAACCATATCCAGCGTCAGAATAAACCCCGGTCGCAGCAGCGGCAGCATAACCGCCAAGGCCACCACAACATATAAACCATACGGCCAAACAATCCGCAGCAGCTGAGTCATAATGACCCGACACCCGTTTTGTGATTGAGGGTCATTATGGCGCGCCTGCGCAGAAGAAAGTACCGACTTTTGCCCCTCGCTCACCGCCACCGCCAATACCCCTCGCGCACATGCCGGTGCCGAAACATGTCCCAGCTAACATACCCCACGCCTAGCACCACCACCGCCACGCTCAGCGCCCGATTCACCACAAACCAACGCTCTGGCACAAACTCGGCAATAAGCTGAATGTCGTACAAACCATTGGCTTGACGCCTGCAAGCTGGGCTGTTAGCGGCACAGAGCTGGGCTGGGTCGATGTACCAACCATTAGCATAATCGTCCAGCTTAAGGTGATCTTTGGCCGCGACTGCATTGGCACGAGCCGTGGGCAGCCAAGTATTGAACGGGCCAGTCACCTGCGGCGTGTTGAGCTCCAGGCGCCAAGCCGGATGATAACTTTCGCTCATACTCAACATAAAGGGTGCTCTGGCGCCAATAACGCGCACCGCCTTTTTGGCCGTGCTAACGGTGGTAAACTCTACTTTTTGTGGTTTTTGTAGCATAGTGTTCGGCGTGCTGACCACGTAAAACCGTCCTTCGACCGGCGGCACGGCCACCAGCTTCACATTGTCGAGGTGCACAATGTTTTTGGTCGTGCCGTTACTTTCATAAGCGTGCAAAAACAAGCGCAGGCTGGAAGTTTGCGCCGGAATATGAATAGTTGTGGTGTAGGTGTGCCAACTTCGGTCGCTAATTGGCACATCCTCTTGCCGGCCGCTGGCGTTGGGGTCGTCAAACTCGGCGTAATAGCCGACCTGCTGAGCATTTTCACCTTGGTAATCGTACGACAACACGTAGTCGGTGCCAGGCGTAACGTTGGCGTTGGTATAAGTGCAGGCCACGTGGCGAGTGGCTTCCAATTGCAGCGACTGCTTGCCGTCGGTTTTGGCGCTAGAGTTTATGCTCATGCCTACGCTGCCGGACTTGTCGTAATTGTTGCAGTCGGTCACTTTGTCTTGCCAGGCGCCCTGTTCGAACGACCCGTTTTGAACAACGTTTTGGTAGTCGTAAGCATCGTCGACAAAACGGAAGCTAGTGCCAACATTGCTTGGCACCGGAAACTGCGAATAGGTTGGTGTGGCCGGCGAAACATTTACGTCGCCCAGTTTGCGCAGCTCTAGCAAGCTAAAGTTGTCGTAGTGGTTGATGGTAGCGTCCTGCCTGTCGCTGGCTATGGCGTGCACAAACAGTTGCCCGCTGTTAGCGTTGCTTGGTGAGGTAATAAGCTGCGCGGTGGTATGCCAGTCGCTGTCGGCAATGCTCTGAAAACGTTTGATCGCCCCTGTATCGGAGTTGTTAAAGCGCAAATAAAAGCTGGCGGTTTGGGCACTGGGGCTTTGATAGTCGTAGCTCAGCAAATACGACGTATCGCCGCGCAGTGGCGTATTGGTTGACGTGCAGGCGTCGTGCCGTTTAGCCTGGAGCTCGAGCGCTCGCTGGCCATCGCTGGCTTCGTTGGTTAGCGACATGTGAATATCGGCGTTGCGGTCATAGTTGTTGCAGTCGCCAACCTTGTCATCCCACAAACCTGATTCGAGCGACGGATTGTCAATGAGGTTCCGGCCGGCCGTAGTGTAAAGCTGCATGGTGCTTTGCCCATTCAAGTGACCGATCTTGCCCTGGCCTTCGGCTGGGATGGGCACAATGCTGTCGTTTAGGCTAACAAAATAGCGCTCACCTTTAACCATAGCCACTTTGGCAACGTCGTAGGCTGATTTGTCGCCGTTGTCTTGGACTAAAGTGTCGTTGGCGTAGAGCTTGCCAGCGCTGGCGACCGAAAACACCAGTTCGCCATTGTGGGCGCTGTAGGTTAGCTCGCTGCGGGCGGTGTTGGCGTAGATGACGCTTTTGTAGTCATTGCCCGGCAACTGAATAGCTTGTTCCAACGCTTTGTCGTTGGTGTTAATCAGCTTGGGATCGTCAGTGTTAGTAAACAGCGGAGAGAGGTGCGTGCTGCCCGGTGGCGCCTGCGAATCCTGGGTAGACACATAGTTAAATGGTTTGTCCGGAAAGTTTTGCTTGGCAAATTGCTGCGCTTGGCCGCCTTCTTGCGGTGAGTTCACGCTGTATACCACATCCTGCGCGGCTACCCGCGGCGTGGGATTAGTTACCGCCAAAATGTGATCGCTCACGCGAGTAAGTTTGCCAGGATTGGCCGCGAGCAGTTTGTTCAAAAAGTCGTGGTCGTTTTTTATTAGCGACAGGTCGTTGTCGTAGGTGGTTGGCGGCACATAGCGCTCGTAATACGACTCGTATTTGTCGCTAAAGTCGTAAATATATTGCACGTTGTAGGGACGCAGCAGCTCTACGTCGTAGGCTTGCAGCAGTTTGTATTGCACCGAGTTTTTAAAATCTTGCGGTTTGACGGCGTTTTTTACAAATTGCTCGTTCGAGTAGGCCGAAAAGCTATCGTGCCCGCTATTGCGCATAGGCAAATTATCCTGAAAATTCATGCCGAACTTGGTGAAGGTATATTGGTCAAAAAACGGATAAGCCAACACACGGTGGTTAGCGTCCGGATGACGGTCACCAAAGTTTTTGAACTCGGCGAATTGCTGGCGCACGCTGGCAAAGTTAATAGCCTGCGGGCTGCTTTGGAACTTAGCAAAGGTAATGATAATCGAGACCGCCAACAACCCTAAACACAGCCACCCCATGGCACCGCGTGGCATCAGCCGGCCCAGCAGCAAAACAAGCGCCAAGACCATAATTGGCGCAAAATGTCCCACCTCACGGAACATGGGGTAGAGCATGGTGAGGGGGCCCAAATCAATAGCCATAAACAAGCCAGTGCTCAGAAAAACCATAACGAGCATAAATACCAGCAGAAACACATCGCTATCACGCTTGAGCTTTGCTCGTACCACCGAAATAATTACCAGTGCAAAAAGCAGCACGTTCAATGTCAGCTCGAACCAATTATAAAAGCGCGAGATAAGTGTAGCTTTGGAAAACGAAAAATTAAAAATGTTCAGGTAGTCGGTACCGCTGAGTCCTTTAAAGCCACCTTTAGCAGCGGTGTCGCTGACGGCCGAGAGGCTAGAGCCGCCAAATAAAAAGTTAGATAGCCAGACCAAACTTATGAGCACCGGTAGACTAAACATCACCAACGTGTATTTCCAGCGCCACTCAATAGGATGAAATATAAAGAATAGAGCTACGAGCAATCCAGCAACCACAAAAAGCTGAATCTGAACGCCAATAAAGGCAATAAACAGGCCAACAATGATTGCACTTTTAAGGTCTGGCTTAAATTTGTAAAGCAAGAAGTACACGAGGTAAATGAACAGCGTATACGCAACAAGATAATCGACATAACCAGCCGTAAAGTTATAAAAAATCGCCGGATTCACAAACGCCACCACCCCCAGCAAAAACGCCAGCACTTTGTTCACATGCCGCCGGGCAATTATAAAAACGCCGAACGCGCCACTGGCGAATATCATAATCATCAGCGCGTAAAGCAAAAATTCCGGCCGCAAATGCTGAAACAGTCCGACCACAAAGCGCAAGAAAAAGTCCGAGGCATAACCCAGCGGACTCCCCATAGTATCGTTAGTCCAGGCCAGCGAGGCGCGCGAAAAGTAATTGCCAATTTGGTCAGAATAATACGGGAACACCCAGTCCCAATACTGCCCCACACCATGGCGTATATGCACCAGCAGCCCCGCAAAAAAAAGCACATACAAGGCAAAAAACACCTGGTTGCTACCTGGCCTAAACCACGAACGCAGTCCAGTGTTAGTTTTTGTTTGTAAAGTCTTTATAATCCACCCTTCGTTCTAAATTATGTTTAGCTACGGCTAAAAACTGACGTGCGACCTGCGAGTAATTATTGTACATGGTTCTAAAGCGCTTTTCTAATTGATCGAGGCTGTCTAGGTCAATGCAGTAGTCGCCAAGCTGGTTATCGTGAAAAAATGCCGCGACTTTCGGCCGGTAAGCAATCCCGAGGCACGGCGTAGCGTTGAGGGTGGCCAAAATGTTAGCATGCAGGCGTGCGCCGATCACCAAGTGGCACTGACCGAGCATATCAATTACCTCGGGCAGATTTTTGGGCTCCAGCATGTCAATATCACCGTAGCTTTTGGCCAGCGCCGCCCGGGCTTGCTCGGACGCCCAGGCATCGTCGTGCGGGGTTTGCTGGGTGACCAGCATGGGCAGCAGCACAACCTTGAACTGCTGGCGCGGCAGGGTGGTAATAAACTGCGTCACGTACTGAACGAGTTTAGGAAAGTTCAGCAGCGGGTCGGGCACATGATACAGTAGCGAAATGCCGACCACAAACGGCTGGCCATTTTTGGGCAAGCTGTGCAGGCGCGGTTTGTAATACGGCAAGTTAACCGCTAAATCGGGTAGAACCTTGACCTTGGGTAGCTTCAAGACGTCCGCCGAGCGCTGCTCGCGCGAAATAATAGTGTGCGACAAGCGAGCCGAGAGTTTGGCCAGCCGCAGCGAATACCCATGTAACTTGCCAATGCCGCAGCCCACGTAGTGCACGCGCTTGCCACATATGCGCGCTAGGCTGTTAAGCAGCACCATTTTGTACAGCGATTGGCGCGGCCAGCGGTCACCGTAGAGCTCCACCCACACGTCGCCGCCCCAGTACACAATATCGTGCACAGCTAAAAACACGCGAATTTTTTTCAGCACATCGCGCGGGCTGGTGGTGGAAATGGTCGAGACAAACGCTCTGGCATCGGCTGGTAGCAGCGCGTCGTCGGCCGAATTAATATACAGCCGGTGGTCGGCCAGCACCGCTTTGGCGGCGTGCAAAAACACGTCGTCGCCAATATTGCCACGGCCGTACGAGCCAAGCAAAAGCGTCCGAGGCTTAGGTGGCGGAATTCTTCTTACCATAATCACTATCTATCATAAACTGAAATTCGGCTGAAGCCACATGATCCACCCGAAATTGTGCGGCAAATGCGGCGATGGTTTGTTGCTGCGCAGTATAGTCGGCGGGTTTGGAGAGCTTTTTTAAGCTGAGCTCAACGGTTTCAATAAGCTTTTGCCTCTTATGGGGCACGACATGTATATGGCTGCCAAAAATTGCTTTGTATACTGGCAGATTGTAGGCCACCACCGGCGTGCCAACGGCCAGGGCCTCGGCTATGGCAATTCCCCAGCCTTCCTCGGCACTAGGGAACACAAACAATTTGCTGCGCGCCAGCAAATTAAACTTGGTAGTGTCGTCGACAAAACCGACCAGCTCGATGGATAGTTTTTGCTTTTTGACCTCAGCTCGCAGCCGCGCCAGCTCTGGCCCGGCGCCGATCATTACGGCGCGAAAACCTTTGAGTTTGCCAGCCAGCGCCTGGCAGACGGCCACAAAATCGTCCACACCCTTTTGGGTGACCATGCGGCCGCAAAAAGCCAGGGTGATATCTTTGTCTTTAAACGGAACCGGCTTGGCGGTGGTTTGCACGAAGTTGCTGGAGAGTAATACGTGCTGCCGAAAGCCCATCTGCCGCAGCCGCTCACTTACCTGATGGTTCACTACTACCACTTTGCCAAAGCGGCGGCGGATGAGCGCAAAGCAGAGTTTTTCTTGCAGATTGGCAAGTGTGGTATTGAAGCTTTTCGGGCGGCCCATATCTTGAATGATATGGTGGATGAACACCACTTTGGCGCTTTGAGGTACTCGAGCAAAAAACACCGGCAGCACATCGGGCAAAAAATGCGAGCTGGCTATATGAACAGCGTGGTGGCTGGTGGTCTGCGGCACGACTGGCGATAGGGTAAGCTTGAGCGCTCGGGCAATATATATCAGCGCGATTGAACCACGCAGTTTGGTGTCGGGATACGTCAGGCGTTTGACGCGCTTTACTTCCGGGTAGGCTCGCTGCTGGCCATCGTTTTTGGGCAGCACCAAATACAGTTGAGTGTCTTGCTTGCTTTCTAGTATCCAGCTCATCAGCCCGCTCATGTGCGTGTCGCCGCCGGACACGTCGCCGGTAAAGCAGTTGCGGTAAATAATCAATTGTTTCATTCGGTGGTTTGAGCGTTGGCTTTTCGTTTGGCTCGCCAATAGCCCAGGCCGCCGCTGGCATATTCGGCGGTTTTAAGCAGCAGCATGCCGGCGCCCACGATAGGATTTTTTACTAATTTGCCAGGTTTGGAAAAAAACAATTTGTAGCGCTGCAGCGGGCCGGAACTGTCGGTCAGGGCGGATGTGGTCGGATTTTTGGCAAAATACTCAACCGCATGCTGGGCGTAATAATACATTTTGCGGCTGGTACGCATAAAATACAAGCGGCCTTCGTTGTGGCGAATAAACTGGTCGATGCGGCCGATTCTGTGTAGAGCGCCGATTCTACGGGACAGGTCCCAGTCCTCGCCGCCAATCATGTCCTCGGTGTAGCCGCCAACTTGCTGGTAGGTTTTTTTGTTGAAAAAGCGCGCGGCTTCTATAGTATCCTGGCCAACGTAAAACGACCGCTCCAAGCGCTTGCACTGGGCCCAAAAGCCTTGGCCGAACGATTCTTCGGGGATGATGATAGCTTTGACGTCGGAGCTGGTCGTGGCAACTTGCACGCAGGCTGTAACTACATCGCGGCCGAGTTCCATGTCGGAGTCAACAATCAGCACGTAATCGCCCTTGGCTTTGCCCACGCCAAAGTTGCGCTGCGGCGAGCGTTCCGGGCCTTTAGTAAACATCTGCGGCGTGTAGCGGCGGGCACTGTCCAGCGTATCGTCGGTGGAGTGGTTGTCGACTACCAACAGCTCCAGTGGCTGATGGGTTTGTCGCTTGATCGACTCCAAACACGCCTCCAGCGTGGCGTGGTTATTTTTGGTCGTGACAATGACGGAAACAAGCGGTTTGTTCATACGGCGAGCCCCACAACTTTTTTAAAATCCCGGTAACTTTGCTCAAAATTGATCTGTTTGCTCCAATCCCAGGCCGCGGTTCGAATGGCATTATACTGCTTTTGGTCGCCCAGCAATTGTACAATGCCATCGGCCAGCGCTTGCGGATTCTCGGCCGTTACAATGCCGGTTTGCCCATGGCGCACACTGTCGCGCAGGCCATGCACGTTGTAGACCACGGCCGGTGTGCCTTGGCTGGCGGCTTCAGTCACAGTCAGGCCCCAACCTTCTTTAACCGCGGTTTGCATAATAATGTGGCTTTTTTGCATTAGCCGGGCTTTGTCGGCCCGACTGACGTGGCCGAGGTATTCTATGTCGCTAGCATACGGGCTGGCTGCAATGTGGTCGAGCACTTTTTTGCCGTACGCGCCAGCGGAATTGCCAACAACTTTTAGTTGCAAGTCAGGAATTTCTTTTTTAGCCAGTTCAAAAGCTTGAATTTGGTCGAGCGCGCGCTTCATGGCGCGCATGGCACCCAGGCAAAGCAACGTTGGGTGGGCGTATTTTTTGGCTTTGTCCAAATCTGCGACTGGTTTAATTTCGATACCTTCGGATAGTATATGAATCCGCGACGGATGGTGGCCATGCCGTGCCAAATCACCCTTGGTACTTTCCGACACGGTCATGACTGGCGCCTTGGCAGCCGCCACAATGCGATTGGCGATGGGTTCCAAAACGTGCTGGCCCAGATGGCTAACCACCGGCGGGGTTTGGTAGTGCCACACTTTGCCCTGCACGTGATGATATAACAAAAATTTCTTGGCTTTTTTCTCGAACAGCACACTAAAATATGGCGAGGTGTTGATTTCTTCAACCAGTAAGTCGAACTTGTCGCGCATGTGCTTCAAATAATATTGTAGCGCCGCAAAAGTATGGGTGTAGCGGCTGTTGCCCACGCGGATTACCTCCACGCCGTCCAAATCCTCGCGTTCGGGCGAGTTTGGATACCGCGCGGTCACCATGGTCACGCTATGACCGTCAACCAACAGGCGTTTGGTTAGCTCGCGTGTGACCACTTCCGACCCACCGGCCTCGGGATGCTTATGGTCTTTCCAGGTCAGCCATGCGATGTTCATGCCCCAGACTCCTCGTCCAGGCTAAATTCTTCCTCGGGGCGCACCACAAACAGTGGTCGATTCACAACCTCGGCGTGAATGTGAGCGATGTACAGCGACATCAAACCTAAGCACGCCAGCATCACACCAACCAAAAACACGGTCATAATCGCCAGCATTGTGGTGCCGTTAATCCCCCAATGAAATGGGTCGTGCATAATAAACCGCTCGATATACAAAAATATACCGCCCGGAATACTTAAGCCCAGAATAACAACACCAAGGTATCCGGCTAGGCGTAGCGGGAACAAGCTGTAGGCCGTAAAACTGTTCATGGCCAACCCGACCAGCTTGCGAAAAGTGTACGCCGGCTGGCCAAAACGGCGCGGCGCTTGCTCGAAGTAAATATATTCGCGGTCAAACCCCAGCCAGTCGATCATGCCGCGAGTTATGCGGTTTCGTTCGGTGAAAGTATTAAACACGTCCACAACTTTGCGGTCGAGCAAACGGTAATCGGTGGCGTTGGGCGTAATTTTGGTGTGGGCAATGCGCTGCATAATGCGGTAGAACCAACTAGCACCAAACTGTTTTAGGCGGCTCATGTTGCGCTTGGCAAATACGCCAACCACCACTTCGCCGCCTTTTTCCCACTTGGCTATAAAGTCGCCTATTAGCTTGGGTGGCATTTGCAAATCGGCGTCCATTATGAGCACCGCCTTGCCTTTGGCGGCTTGCAAGCCAGCGCTCACGGCAGCTTCTTTGCCAAAATTGCGGCTTAGGCGGATCAAGCGTACGCGACGGTCTTGCTTGGCCACTTTGCGGACTTGGTGGACAGAGTCATCGCTGCTGCCATCGTCCACGAATAACAGCTCAAACTTATACGACTGAGCCTTAATATGCTGGGCAATTTCCTGATACAAGACTGGCAAATTGCTAGCCTCGTTATAAACTGGCACGATAATAGAAAGCAGCTGTGTGTTCCCGTTCATCCCCTTGCCCTTTTTTGCTTAGATAATCGCTGCCATGCCCCCAAACAAGCAATAAGCACGATCATGCTCAGACTGCCCAGGAACAAGCTGTCGACCACCGCGCGAATCGTATTATGATGCATAGCCATAAGCGCATAGGTGACGACAGCCCCTATTATAACAACAAGCGCAATAGTATAACGACGCAAAGCCAAATAATAACTGACCAATAAATTTACCACCGAAATCATAAAAATCGCCGTTGCCAACTCTGGCAGCAAACCCGCGTACGGCAAGTATTGCCCGCCCATCAGCACACTAATAATCCAACCAGGCGCCACCACAAATAGTGCCAGCGCTGGCAAACCGCTCAGACACAGCAGCCAAAACGATTTTACCAGCAGCTGCTTGTTGTGGGCAGGCGACTGCTCCAGCTTTAGCGAGGGCATGAGCACCTGCGAAATTGAGCCAGTCAAAAAGAATATAATCCGTGCCACCGCCGCCACGCCAGCGTACAGACCAGCCAAATGGGCGTCAAAAAAATGTTTAACCACTACAATATCGATGCTGAATTGTAAGGTAATAATCAGCGAACCCACCAGCACCAAGCCAGCATATTTTAACTCCGGTAGCAAGAGCTTCAAATCCGGCTTACTATGCAAAGCCGCACCTTGACTACGCCGCAAACCAAGCTGCCAAGCCCAGTACGCTACCAGGCAAAAAGCCGTAAACTGCGCCAGGGCAATGCCAAAGATCGCTCCCGCGGTTTTAAACCCAACCACGATTAACACGGCCGAGAAAATAATCTTACTCACCGAGGCCAGCACATTCACCCACGTTGCCTTGCCAAATCGTTGCTTACCGCGCAAAAACGCACTGCGGAAGGTAAACGGCACGCTTATTACCACCGTCAGCACCAGCAATACAAACGGCAGTGAGTCGTCAAAACGGAAAAAGGTTTGCAATTTATGCCTGAAAATGACCGACAACACCAGAGCGACCAGGCTTATGACTAGCGCAATTCGCTCTAGGTCAAATACAATTTTGTTGCGCGTTTCTTCATCCTTGTAGTTGGCCACAATGTTAACCGTCACTAGCCCCAACACCGCTAAAAATATCATCAGCTGTAAAAAGACCGACACCAAGGTTTGCACCTCGCCAAACGCTGTCGGGCCCAGCAA
>Ga0137376_10000263_pt1 | contig 21742 bp, 19 predicted proteins | sample SagtaG_23_FD_104814 | JGI IMG/M metagenome (GOLD analysis project Ga0137376, IMG submission 104814) | Vadose zone soil microbial communities from Sagehorn Ranch, Mendocino, California, USA - Sage2_L_20_16 metaG | ecosystem: Environmental > Terrestrial > Soil > Vadose zone | place: USA...
CACCCCCCTTCCGTCGGCCGCGTCAGCTCGACAATGCGTGGAAGATCGAGAGCGATCGCGTCGCGCGCGAGCTGAGCGGCGTTCATGTCACTTCTGCGCACTGCCGCTTTGAATTCAGCGAAGTGTCGTTCCATCGCCGAAACGAGACCGGGTTGTTTCGCGCGCGTCGGAGTCTCGAGCGGCTCGAAAGCTATGTACGCGTCGAAAGCGCGGTCACCGGCATCAGCTCTGCGCCCTGCGCGCGCAAACTCGAGAGCGCTGTCGAGCAGAGCCATCACTGATTGCGCAGCGGCCGAGCCAGGAGCGGCCGTTACGTCTTGCACCGGCAACACCATCTTCTGCCCTCGCAGAGCAAAGATGTAGTTGACGATGTTCCAGCGATCCTGCGGCGGGAGCGCGGCGAACGACGGCATCGGTGTTTGGCGAACACCAACCGAGGCGACGTTGTATGCGAGCGTTGGAGTCAACGTTGGCGTTGCATGCGGGTCGCCGATCGCCGGCACAATAACACTGAGATTTCTTGCAACGGGCCCGTCGCCCCGCCCTCGTTCGCCGTGACACGATGCACAGTTCGCGGTGTAGAGTGGGTGTCCTTTCGCGGTATCGAGCGGCGCCGTGGGAAGGTCGAGCGCACCCGCGGCGCCGAGCGCGCCCTTGAACCGCGCAGCGAGGAGCTGGACTTCCTGAGGTGGTCGCTTCGCGCGTACCTCGGCGATCAGCGTATCGAGAATCGCCTGAGTAGCCTGCGAGTTATAGCCCCTTAGTCGCTGCGCGACACCGCGCGCGTCTGTCAGAAATGATGTGGTCTCCGTGTACTCGTCTTCGGAGATCAACTTGCCCTGTGGATCGATCGCTTTCCGGTATTCCTCCACCGCCACGCTGACGATGCTGGAAAGCCTTTTTGCGGAATTTTCCTGGGCGCTGGCGACGTGCGCGGCGGCGGGCAGCAGTATCGCCGCCAGCACGATCAGGCGGTCGATCTGATAGCCGGATTTCATTGCCGAGTAAATCTATCTGGATTACTTGAGGCGGCAACGGCGCAGGGAAACCGTGATGGGGAAAGTTTTCCGCATCACGGTTTCCCTGCGCCGTTCACAAATCGCTTAGGATGGCACGTTGTCCGGTTCGGGCTTCGAACCTTAGAACAAAATCCGTGAGTCGATCGGACGTAAAACCAGTTCGAGGCAGACCAAGGATCGATATCGAGGATTCAATGGTTTCTGGCGTTCCCTCGACTTCAACCAGGGAATCCATCAACGGATATTCTTCGAATCGCACCATCGCTCCGCCTAGCTCATATTGAAAAATCCGTCGATTAACCTCGGCGGTGACGATGAATCCGAGCATCTCCAAGATTCTCGCGAGACCATCGGCGTCGCTCGTAGCGGTCGAGATCTCCTCGCGCACTTTGTATCCGTGCTCGTATCTGGTTTCGCCCTTCCAGTCGAGCACCGTGCGAGATCCCTCAGCGTTTTCGTAAATGCGAAGACGCAGCACGTGATCGCGCAACGCCATCGAGCGATCTGGAAAATCGTAGCGACGATCGAGCAATCGTCCCGAATACACAAGCTTCGCGCCTGCGGCTTCGATCCGTGCTCGTCGCTCCGCCACATCGTCCAACACGCTCTTCAGCTCGACTTCACGCATTCATGATCGAGGTGAGAACCGCGTTTGTGTCGGCAAGCGATTCGAATACCGCATAGGGATCGTACGCCGCGAGCTGCTCGACAGAATACCTGCCCGTCGCCACTCCAATCGCGCGTGCACCAATCGACACGCCGCATTTGATATCCGCCGGTGTGTCGCCGATCACAACGAGTCGATTTCCCTTTATGTCGACCCCGAGCAGCTCGCTCGCGCGGCGTTGTGCAACTGCCGGCAGCTCTGGTCGCAGCTCGTTATCCGACCCGAAGGCGTTCACCTTGAATCGCGACGGATCGACTCCCGCTGCGCTGAGCTTCGCGCGCGCGCCTGCGACAATGTTTCCGGTCAGCAATCCGAGAACTACTTTCTCTTCACGCTCGAGAGCATCGAGCAGCTCTCGTACTCCATCCAGCAAAAGTACCGTGCGATTTCCCGACGCGAGCTCCTCGGTCAGACGCGCAACGTACTCCTCGAGCAGCACGTCCATCTGCGCATCGATCTCCTCATCTGAAAATCCCGCTCTGCGCATTACCTCGCGTACGATCTGCCGATCAGTTTTGCCATCGTAGTGGTAACCAGGCTCGCCCGGTGATCCGAACACCGTCGTGAGCGCTCGTTCCATCGCGATGCGTCCCACTCCGCCGCTCTTCAACAACGTGCCGTCGATATCGAAAAGTACAATCCTCATGTTCGCGTCAGATAAATGCCCGTCATGATCGTACCCGTTCCAACTCCCTGCCAGATCGTCGGCGACTCGTGCAGAAATATCCACGCGACGATGATCGCAATCACCGGCTGAAGATTTCCGTAAACCGACGTGCGCGTGGGGCCGAGAATCCGCAGCCCTCGATACCAGAAGAGGTACGCAATCACCATCGAGACAACGCTCGCATACAGCAGCGAGGCCCAGGCGTCCGGCCCGATCGTGCTCCAGTCAGTTGCTGTGATCGCTTTCGGTGTAGCGAACATCAACGCCAGCACGCCACCCGACATCGTCAGTGCTGACAGTTGAATCGGATCCGTGCGCACAGCGAGTGGCTGGAGAAACACTGTGAATGTCGACCAGCATAGTACGCCGCAAAACACGAGTAGCGTTCCGACGAGCGTTGCCGTTCGATGGTCGGTGCGCGCGCTTCCATAAACCACTATTGCAACGCCAAAAATCGAGAGCGCCACGCCGGCGAGCGTCCGTCGCCTCACTCGCTCGATTCCTTTGATGCGACTCGCTATGGCGATGAACGCGGGAGACGCTGCAACAATCAACACAGCATTCCCCACTTTTGTGCGCGAGAGACCTTCCACAAAAAATATCTGATAGATGCCATTCCCAATTACGCCGAGCATGATGAGAGCGATTATGTCGCGCCGCGGCGGCCACGGACGGCGTTGTGCAAAAGCGATTGCGAGAAGAAGCATCGCGGCGATCGCGACGCGAAGACCAGTGAATGCAAGCGGCGAGAGAACCTGCGTTGCGTACTTGATGACGCTGAAATTGACGGCCCAGATGGTCGCCATCAGGATCAACAGAGCGTCAGTTTTTCCGAGTGTGCGGTGCTCCTCGCTCGAAGTCATTCGCTGAAAGCTAGCTACTCACTGCGTACGGCCGCTAATTTCTGCCGATGCACATCTCGTTCGCCGTCTTCGCCGACGGCGCAAACCTCTCGCAGGAAGGAAAGCTCAACGTGCTCGGAGTGTTCGACGCACTTCAGGTGGGTGGCTTTCCAGCAATTCACCCGAGAACGCATTTCGTTCTTCGCCTGAAGGGATCGATGGAGGACATTGGCCACCACACGCTCGGATTTCGCTGGCTGAATCCCGGCGATGAAGAGCTCTGGTCGTCCGACGGTGAATTGAATGTCGCGCCTGGTCCGAATCCCGCGTTCGAGATGGATTTGCCCATCATCGCAGTGATTGACCTGCCTCTCAACTCGGCGGGACTTTACACGATGCGAGTTTCGCTCGACGGTCAGCCGACGGCGGATGTGAGATTGTTCGTGAGTGGCGTGCAGCCCGTGCCAATGCAGCCTAACGCGATGGTGAGCTAGCTCAGTATTCTTCGCGCGAATTTGAAACGGCCGACGAGCCCCGTTACGTAATCGTCTGCCCGGTCGAATCTCTCGATGCAGTGTCCGCCTCGGCCGAGCGCGATATGAACTGCCTGCGAGTGGGCGATTGTCATTGCAACGTGAGTGACGCGACCGTCGTCGCGATCGCTGAAAAACAAGAGATCGCCGGCGCGCGCGGCGTCGAGTCCACCTTCTACGGGGACGCCCTGCGTCGCCTGTTGCCACGCGTCGCGCAGCAAGTGAACTCCGTGTAATGCAAAGATGCTCTGCAGCATTCCGGAACAATCCGCTCCCCACGGAGTAACGCCGCCCCACTGGTAGTACGTTCCCTGAAACAGCGCAGTCGCCGAAGCAACGATTGCACCCGGAGTCTGGGGAAATGTTTCGCGGCGACGCGCTAGATCCATCGATCTTCCCGCAAAGACATGCGCCGCGCCAACGACGGCGCCGAGTGGAAGGTCGAGCGTCGAGCCCTTTGCATCGCGAATGCTGCATCCCATCGACAACTCGCCGTCCACGTCCCATCCGCGCGCGACCGCGTTGTCATCGTCGCAAGGCGCGGTGTATCCCTCGTGCATCCAGCCTTCGTAGCCATCAGCTCCGCGCACTTTCAGCCAGCGGTACTCTGCGCCAACCACTTCAGCGCAGTGACCGTAGAGCAATTGCGTAGCTTGTGTTGCGGCAGCACGAGGTTCCTCGAGCACTGGAGCAATTGGTGTCTTTGCGACTATCTGCCTCAATGCTCGGGCCAGTCTATGAGGGGGATCTCATGGCCGGGAGTTTTGTCGGGCTGCGGTCGCTTCTCGCCGCTGGCGCAATTCCGGCAAGCTGACACGCCGCGAAAGCTGCAGATAATGCAGATGAACGTTCCGCACGAGGCGCACGGGTAGCCTTCGGACGCCCGCTCTTCGTTCCCGCAGGCGCGGCAAATCATGGCGTCTTTCTCTCGCTGCTCTGTCATCATTAATGCCGACGAATTCACGCGCATTTGCGCAACGTATCTGATCCGTTCAAATCCGCCAAATCTGTTTTCTTCAGAAGCGCCATGTACGGAATAGATCGAAGCCCAGCTGACGTGGCGTTTGCTGCTGAATCTGGGCGGCGTTCGAGCGCGCGCAGGTTAAATCGCTCGACCCCGGCTCGATGCCGGCCTGCGCCGAATAGATCGAGTTGAATCGATACTCGAGCTTGAGCCCGAAATTCTCGACGAAATTGCTCGCATTGACCACGCAAAGACCCGTGCTCAATCCGACGAACCATTGATTACCAATCTGCTTGCCTAGAATCGCGCGTGTGTTGAGAAGATTGTAATAGTACGGATCGGTCGTTCTCACATCAGAGTTGTAACCCGCCGTCTGAAGCTCGACGATGTCGAGCACATTCTTCGGAATCGCATTGGTCAACAGGTTGCCGCCGTACCGAATCGCCACCGACGCGAGCTGCGACTGATACTCGGCGCTGCTGTTATCGAGAGCGATCGCGGGCTCGCCTGTAATGAGGTAGCTCAAGAGATCCGACTGCGACAGCGGCAGATTATCGGGATTGTCGAGCGCTAGCTGCGGATGCTCGAGCGTTCCGCCGATCGTGACGCGAACTCGAATGTCGCGCACGTTCGCGGTTCGTTGTCTCGGTTGTCTGATGGTGTGGATCGCGCGAATGTCGAGTGTCGGGTTCAAATCGGGAGTGCCGAAGAAACGGAGGCTTCCGCTCTCGACATCGAACGTTGGTTGAACGAATGGATCCACAAGATTGAGACGGTAGGTTCCGCGAACGGCGTTGAGCGTTCCTTCGAGCGCGAGCTGCGAGGGTTCTCCTGTCTGCGGATTTGGACCGAGCGTGACGTTGAGCGATCCGCCGAGCTTGACGTTCGCTTCAGAGGAGCGGAGCCACACCGCGTCACCGACGTTCACCTGAACGTTCTCGAGCGAAAGATTCTTCGCGAAATCACTCGGCGTTGCGGGCAGGAGCTTTCGATCGCGCGCCAGCAACGTATCGACGATTCCCGCAAATTCCGGATCGCTCAAATCCACGATTTTCTTCGTTATGAGCTCGGGAATGAAAATTGTGCCGCGATCAACTCTCACCGCGCCACTTACGGTCGCGGACTTGTATGGCCCGCGAAGTGTGATGACGGAGTCCGTCGAAATGTCGAGCGAGGCGAGCCCCGGCTTCTCGATGATGTGAAAGTTTTCAGCTTTCGCACGCAGCGCGAATTCCGGATTGCCGTACTTCGCGAGGTTCACGAATCCGTCGACCAGCATAGAACCACGTCGATCTCGCTGAGTTTCTGCGGATAGTCGCTTGACGAACACCGTGTCGCGCTCGAGCGAAATGTCGGCGTTGATTCGGTTGAGCCGAGTGCCGGAGCTGATCAGTGTCGCTGCGCCGTCTGTGATGCGGAACTGGCCCGCAAGTACCGGCTGTTTGACAGTGCCGGCGACATCGACATTGGCAACCAGGGCGCCACGAGCTGTCTGAACTCCCGGGATGAACGCTTCGAGAAGACTCAGGTCGACGCTGTCGGTTCGCACATTTCCTTTTATCGAATCACCAACGAGCCGGACGTCGCGAACAGCCAGCCGCGCCTTCGCATAGCTCAAGAGAAGCGAGTCGAGCGTTCCGCCGTTTGGCAGGAGGGTCACATGCGCCGGTGCATCGAGCTTGTAGGTGGATCCGTCGGAAACTGTGACCAGCGCGCTATCGAGAGCGATTCTCGTCGTGTCACCGGAGTGCAGCGCACTCCCGCGTATTTTCGACACGACGCCGTTACCACTCGCGAGAAGCGCGTCGAACCGCGCGAGCCCGCTAGAGTCGAGCTTCGCGTGCGCGTCGACGGACGTGAATCCGATTGGTCCCGCGCTGATGCTGTCGGCACTCAGCGTCAGTAACCCGTTCGGGTTATTCGAGAGATCGTTGAGCGAGAAGTCACCGGTCACTGCTTCGATTCGCTTCCCTGCCGCTGCCAGCTCGCGGCCTTTGAGCGTTCCCTTGACCGACATGTCGCGAGGGCTACCGCTCACTTCTCCGGAAATTCTTATCGCACCGCGAAGTGAATCGCCCGGAAACGACGTGGCGTTATTGATGTAGCGCTTGACGTCCGAGAGCGAATCAATCGAGACGCTGAATCCGAGCTTGCCGGTGCCTGCTGCGTCGGTCATCGCTACCGACCCCGATGCGCTGGCATGCGCGGACGCGCTGCGAACGAGAAGTGTATCGATGTAGGCGATGCCTTTGTCCACGCGAACCGTGGCGTCGGACGAAGCTATGTCGATCTTCTCGATCGTACCCTTCAGCGATGTCTTGAGAGTTCCTGTGCCAACCACGATCGAGTCGCCGACAAAATCGACAGTGTATGGGCCATTGAGATTTGTGCGCGGCGCCTTCTGATTTTCTGTGAGCAAGCGAAAGTTCAGTCCGGCGACAGTTCCGCTTCCGTGCGCGCCGTAGTCGGGCAGATTCGCGTCGACTGTTCCCGTATATGCGATTGTACCACCCGCGCCTGTGAGAGTAGTGACAACGTCGAGCGCGGGCGCAGTTCCCTTGATCGTCATTGGACCCGAATAGTTTCCGCGCAGCTTGATCGACGGGTAAGAACTCGCGAGCGTCGTCATGGACACGGGATCGGCCTCGAGCGCCATGTCGTAACGCATATACGCGGGCTCGTCCGTCATGCGACCGGATCCCGTGAAATGCGATGTCGGCAGATTGCCGTCGTGATGCAGGATGTCCGCATTCGAGAATCGAACATCGAGCCACGACGAGTCGAGCCGCGCAGTTCCCGAAACCGTTCCGTGCAGCTCGAGAAAATTCGGATTCAGATACCGCAGCGTGCGGAGGTCGAGCGTCTCGATGCTTACATCGAGACCGTGAAACGCCGTGAATGCAGGATAAAGAATGTCCAGCTCCCCGCGCGCGCTTCCTTTCGATATCGCACCTGGAACGTGTGCATCCGCGAATGTGAAATGCGAATCGTCCACGCGGAAGCGATTTAACGGTCCGCCGACACCACGCACGCTTCCCGTTATGTCACCCTGCCAGTCGTACGGAAATTTCTTTCCGTTAAGTGCGCGAAGAAGATCGAAGTTCAGCGGCTGCGCATCGAGATTGACGTCCTTCACGATAAGCACTGGACCCCCGACCCCGTACGTCATGTTTCCGCGAAGATGTGAGCGCGTGCTCCTCACATCCATTCGCGAAATCGCATAATCCATGATGTGCGGGTGCCGGACATTGTTGATGTCCAGATCGAGTCGACCGCCCCCTGTGGTTGGAAGCGTCGGATAAACCCACGCGACATCATTCAGCGACACGGAGTCGCCGACGATGTGTATCGCATAGCGAATGGGTTCGGGTCCGCCCCAATAAACCTTGCCCTTCGCACTTCCCGAAGACGCGGGAAGATCGAAGTGCGGAAGGTCGAGCCACACTGAATCGCCGAGAATATTCACGTCGCCCCGAATCGAGCTGATCGCGAGAGGAGGATCGCTGCTGTTGACCTTCGCTTTGGCGATCTTGAAGAATCGCCCCGCCGTATCGGGCACCGTGATGCGCGCGTAGCCAAGGCTCGATTGTATTCCGGTGAATCTCCACGTGCGCGCAAATCCCTCTCGCGTTCGTCTTATCTCACTCGGCCAATCGTTTCCCGGAATGTCCCGCGTGAGCGAGCCCAACGCATGAGTGATCGCGCTATCGAGCTTGTATCCTCTGAGCGAATCGGACACATGCCACGGCAGTGTGAGAACTACCTGGCCGTTGTGTACATCGGCAGAATCCATGACGATGAAGTCGCCGAATCCTCGTCCATTCTTCGGCCCGCTCGGCCCCTCGGGAAAGATCAGGCGCCAGTTCCAATCACCATTCTCATGCTGCCGCAGGTGCACGAGTGGACGTTGGACCTCGACGTGACTGAGCAGAATACGACGATCGAATATGTCGCGAGCGTCATACTTCACGTGCACCGGGCCACTCGCGATGAAAACAGAATCTTCGTTATCGCGGATGTCGACCGAGTCGATCGTCACGCCGTTGAACAAGCCGCCGCTGATCTTCCCGACGTAAATCTTTCCTTTGACTTTCCCGTTGATCCACGTCTGCGCGTAGCGTCTGATCTGGTTCTTGCCGTACTCCGTCTCCGTCAGCGACAGAGCGATCAGAAATACGATCACCATCGCTGCCAAAAGCGTGAGTGCGCTGAACGTGACTATTCGCTGACGTCGTGACATTCGTCTAGAAAGCCTGACCTATGGCCAATCCAAAAGTGAGCCGGCTGCGGATGGTTCTGTTGCCGTTCGGAACGAAAGTCGCCGGACAACGACCCTCGGACTGCACGAGGATATTGCTCGTTGGATCCACCCGGTGTACTGCCAACCGGTTGTTCGGGCTCACGCATGGAAGCGCGCCGACATCCGCTCCCAATACATCCTGCGACCCGACAACTCGCGGAACTTCATAATAGATCGGCCCAGGGGGCCGGTCGTATGGATTGTACCCCACGACAAGCCTCACTGGTCCAACCGGCGAAAGAGCCGTGAGCTGCACTCCAGGTGTGACTTTGAGATGAAAATTCTGGAAGCTCCCCGCTTGACCACGGTTCCACACATCGCCTGCGTCGGTGAAAATCGTCCACTGAAGAATGTCGGACAAAAACGGACTCGGCAGCCGAAGCTCCAGATTGCTGACGAGCAGCGAGTTTCCGCCGACGGGGACGACTCGCCGGAATGTGCGATCGTTAACGGGAATCTGAAATATTGTATCCGTGGAAGGTGGCTGCGGATAGACAATCTCATAGCTTCGCGCGATGTAGATCGAAGACCCCAGCTCGTTTTGCGAAAATCCGCGCACCGTTGTCGGTCCACCCGCGTACAACCTCTCCTGCGGCGGAATGAATCCGGTGTTGTCGTTGAGCGAGCGTCCGAATACAACTCCGCTCCTCACGCGAAACGCGATCACCGCACCTCCACCAATTCCCCAGTACTGCGAGCGTTCAGCAAGGAGTTTGTTGAACCGAAGCGAGCTGTCAGAAAGAGTTGCCGGCGAGGCATGACGAACCTCGAGTCGCCACTGCGAGCCCGCTGTTGGAGCAAAGACGTTGTTGGAACCGTCGTGCGAGATGATCGCGCTCACCACGGCAAGTCGTTGAGTCCGCTGCACACGCCGCCGGTCCTCGACGTCGCAGATGTTGAAAACAGCGCAGAACAACGCCGGCTGTGCCTCGGTTCTTCCGAGGTCCATCGAGTACGCGAAAGTGAGAGGCGTACGAGGGATACGGCGCACGTCGACCGACACGATTCCTCCAATCGCCGTCGTTCGCAGATATGCGTTGTACTCGGAGACTCGTTCGCTGAAGATCGTGATCGTCGGCAACGCGCGCAGTCCGGAGAAAACTGGCTGACGTAATGTTGCCCCGGCGTAGTAGTTGAGCTTCGCGCTGAACGGATCGGCTTTCGCCTGAGGACAAAGATCCTTCAATCCGCCCAGCGGCTCCCCGATTCCAATCTTCGAGACGCGAGTGGTCAAGTCGAGTCGTCGCGCGGTTCGCAGAAAATTGTAATTCGTGAGCTCACCGGTGATTCGAAAGCAGTCGAGGGTTCCATAACCTGCGCCGAGTCGCGCGGATTTGGTCGTATTCTCGGTGAGAAGTGCTTTGATCGTGATAGTCGAATCTCGCGGATTCGATGATGTATCCGGCAGAACAGAAACGTGTTGATATGCTTCTGTCTGATACAGAGTGCGCTGTGCGTTCAGCAAATCCTCTTCGCGATAGATGCGCCCCGGCTCGAGACCGAGAATTCGTCGAACGACCGTGCTCGCGATCTGCTGGTTTTTTCCGGGAAACGGATTCACGTTGATATCCACTTCGCCGATTCGCGTGAGTGTCCCGGGGGCGACCGAGATCGTATCGAATGCAGCGAGACGCTGCGAATCAACAGCGAAGGCGTTGGTCACCTCTGCTCGAGGATATCCGTTGTTTCGCAGTCGCCGCGCGATAGTGTCGCGTGCTGCCTCGATACTCACACGGTCGAACCGCTGGCCCTCGCGTATCGGAAGATTTTTCATGAATCGGCCGGGATTGGGAACTGAATCGAGTCCTTTGATGGCGAGAGATTGAAGTCGGGTCGCAATTCCTTCGTGAATGTGGAATTGAACTTCAACTCCGCCCGGCCCGACGTTACGCACGGCTGTATCGACTGTGACTTCAGGAAAGCCGCGCTTTCGATAGTAGATGATGAGCCGCGCTCTGTCCCTCGGCAGCTCCGACCTGTCGAGACAACGGCGAACGGTGAACGGCAAATGCAGAATCCGACGCGCCCACGCTGACGGTGTCGTGATTATGATTTTCGCAAGCTCCGTCGACGGGAAAGCGGTGTTGCCCGTGAACTTGAGACCGCGCACTTCGAGGTCACCGCGCTCGCAGGTTACGTCCTGGGCGGAGGCCGTTCGGGCGGCGATGCCGAAAAGGAACGCGAGAGCGAATGGTGAGATGCGCCGCGCGAGGGCGGGGCGCATCAGCCGCTGGGTCGGCGGTCCCACGGGCCGGCCGGCCCGCTTCTCGGCTCCGGCGGCTCTGGCTCGTGAGCAAGAGCGTCCGGAGGCACTAGCGGAGTGCGCTGGATTAAGAGTTGCACAAGATAGAATCCGACCAGGCCAGCCGCGATGCCGACGCCGATGGCGGGCATGAGTTGAGCGGCACTCAGTTGGCGCCTGTAGTAGTAGTCTTCTGTCAAATTGACGCCTTCCAGAGGGCCCGGTAAGTTCTCGCGTTCGCCCACCTCATGTCAACGGTACGATGATCCACATCCGGCGAATCTCCCTCGCAGCAGCAGTAGTCGCAATCGCGTGCACGGGGGGCGAATCCTCCCCGGCGCGGCGCACACTAATCGACTCGCGCGACACGTACGATCCGCGCAGCCTCGATCCCGCGCTTTCAACTGATGTTCCAACTGGTCGCGCGGTCGCATATGTCTTCGACGGGCTCGTCCGTTTCACACCCGACGCGCAGGTTACACCCGGGCTCGCGCGTGAATGGACCACCTCACCCGACGGGCTGACATACACGTTCCACCTGAGATCGGCCGTGAAGTTTCATGACGGTCGGCCGTTCACGTCGCGCAACGTAATCAGCAGCTTCCGGCGCGCGCTCGACCCGGCGACAAAAGGAGGAAGAGGCTGGCCTCTTTATCCAATCGCGGGCGCACAGGATTACGCCGAGGGAAAAGCCAAAAGCGTTTCAGGACTCGCCGCGCCCAACGACTCGACAGTCGTCATCACACTAAAAGAGCCGTTCGCGATTTTTCCAAAGCTGCTCGCGATGCCGGTAGCATCGATCATTCCTGACAACCTGCCGGCGAATTTTGGTGAGCATCCGATTGGCACAGGTCCATGGAAGTTTGTCGAGTGGAAACACGACGACTATCTGCTCTTCGCTAAGAATCCAGACTACTGGGGTGGTCCGCCAAAGACCGATTCCCTGAGAGCGCGCATCATACCCGAGCCGAGTACTGCCGTTGCCGAGTTCGAGTCGGGAAATGTGGACGTCCTCTACGTTCCCGAGGGCGAGACGCGCAGCTGGGAGGAGACTGATGACAAGAAAGCGCTTCTCGAAACGGCGCCCGCGCTGCGGATGCTTTACATCGCGATCAATACGACTCGCGGACCTCTCGCCGATCCGCGCGTTCGACAAGCTCTCAACTACGCGACCGATGCACGGGCGATTCTCGACGGAATCATGAGCGGACGCGGGAATCTCGCGGCGGGCGTGATTCCTCCGGCGCTTCCCGGCGGCGACTCGACGCGAAAGGGATACGCCCGTGATGTCGCAAAAGCGAAGCAGCTCCTCGCTGCTGCGGGTCACCCGAATGGAATCGACATCGAGCTCTGGTCGTCGCAGACAGCACCGTTCCCGCGAATCGCGCAAACGGTCCAGGCCAACCTCGCCGATGCGGGCGTTCGTGTGAAGCTCGTTCAGCGCGATGCGTCATCGATGCGCGAAGCAGCGCGTGCGGGCCAGACGGACATGGCACTGAAGGATTGGTTCGCCGATTATCCGGATGCCGAAGATTTTCTTTATCCATTGCTTCACACCGCAAACAAAGGCGTAGGCGGCAACGTTTCGTTCTACTCCAATCCGAAATTCGACAAGCTCGTCACCGACGCGCGTCGCGAGCAGGATGAAGCAAAACGCGTGTCGATGTATCGCGAAGCGGATCTCATGGCATTCAACGACGCGCCGATGATCTACCTTTTCTTCTACAAGGAGCTCTACGCAGTTCAGCCGTGGATCACCGGGTTCAAGGTGCCGACCATCTTCACCGGTCAGAACTGGACCGACGTCGCAATCAAGCGGCAGCCGTAATTGTTCGCGTTCATAGTTCGCCGGCTCGTGCTCTCGATCCCCACGCTGATCGGCGTGATGATCGTTGTGTTTCTTCTTCTCTACGTAGCGCCCGGCGATCCCGTGCAGGACATGGTCGGCGAGCGTGCTGATGCTGAAACCATCGCGCGATTGCGCAAAGAGCTCCACCTCGACGAGCCGATCCTAAAGCAGTTCACTCTCTATGCAGGCGGTGTTCTTCGAGGTGACCTCGGCAAATCATACATCACTCAACGCCCGATAATCCGCGACATTCGCGAAAGATTTCCAAAAACTCTTTTGCTCGCCGGGTCGGCGATGTTCCTTGCCTCGGTACTCGGAATTACAATCGGAGTTCTTAGCGCAAGAAATCCGGGCGGCTGGTTCGACCGACTCTCACTTGGATTTGCCTACCTCGGAATTTCTTTTCCGGTTTACTGGGTGGGCCTGATTCTGATTTTGATTTTCGCGGTGACGCTCAAGTGGCTGCCGCCATCGGGTTACGGAGGAATCAAATACTTGATCCTTCCCGCTCTCGCACTCGGCTCACGCTCGATTGCATTCCTCGCGCGCGTCACTCGCTCGGCGATGCTCGACGTCCTCGGCGGAGATTTCGTAAGAACCGCGCGAGCGAAGGGATTGAAAGAGCGCACCGTCGTAGTTCGTCATGCTCTTCGTAATGCGCTAATTCCGATTGTCACCGTTTTGGGATTGGACTTCGGTTACTACCTCACCGGTTCGATTCTCACTGAGACCATTTTTTCGTGGCCCGGAATAGGACGTTATGTCGTGAACGCCATCGCTCGTCGCGATCTTCCTGCGATCAATGGATCGGTGCTTTTCCTTTCGGTGGTGTTCGTGTTGGTGAATCTCCTAACCGACCTTGCGTACGCGAAGGCCGACCCACGAGTGGCGTACTCTTAGAACCGGTACCCGGCGCCCGGTACCGGGTACCCGGCGCCGGTTACCTGTTCTTCAATCATCTTTCTGTCCGAAGATTGCCATATTGGAACTGTGTCCCGGGTTTACTTTCTTCTCGGGGTAAATCCAGTGGAAGGCCTGATTCACGGCCGTCGCAGCTTCGCCGAATCCGGTTGCGATCAAGTCCAATTTTCCCGGGTAAGTGGCGATGTCACCCGCAGCATAAATCCCGAGACGACCCGTTTCCATCATCGAGTTCACGGCGATCTTGTGCTTCTCGAGAGTGAGGCCCCACGTCGCGAGCGCACCGATGTCGCTCACGAATCCAAGCATCGGTAAAACCGAATCGGCTTCGACGTCGCGAGTCGTTTTGGTTTTCACATCACGAAGCGTCACGCCAGTCAGGCGATCATCTTCCGACAAAACATCGAGAAGCTCGTGAAAAGGAAGCAGTGTCGTGCGTCCAGCTTCAACTGCGGCATTTACTTCCGCGACCGTCGCCCCATGAGCGCGATACTTGTCGCTGCGATGAACGAGCGTCACCGCCGCCGCTCGGTCCCGCAGCTGATGTGCCCAATCGAATGCCGAGTCACCCCCGCCGATGATCACGATCCTCTGATCTCGAAATGATTCTGGATCCGCGACATTGTCGAAGATCCCGCGCCCGTACCACGGCTCGGCACAAGCTTGCGGAAGACGGCGGGGCGTAAACGCGCCAATCCCGGCAGCGATAATCACCGCCCGACTTGGAAATCGATCGGTCTCCGTCACCAGAACGAGGTGGCCGTCCTCCTCCTCCAGGCCGATCACGTGCTGGTTCAGAAAGTGGGGGAAATTGAACTGCCCCGCCTGCTCGGCCAGCTCGTTGACCAGATCCTTCGCGAGAATCTGCCGGTATCCGCCGACGTCGAAGATGTATTTCTCGGGATACAGCGCGGTCAGTTGCCCGCCAAGCTGCGGAAGAGTGTCGACTATCTGTGCCGTCCCGCCGCGCATACCTGCATAAAAGGAGGCGAAAAGACCAGTCGGTCCGCCTCCGATGATGGTCATGTCCTTTATCTCGTGCATCGCGCCAAATATAGCCACATTTCAAATCATGAAGATTTACACGAAGACCGGCGACGAAGGTCTCACCGGCCTCTTCGGCGGCGGCAGAGTTCCGAAGGATCATGCGCGTGTCGAAGCATATGGCGATGTCGATGAACTGAACGCATTCGTGGGACAAGCGCGTGCTTCGACTTTGGTTCCGCAGATCGATGAGGTGCTTGTCGGCGTTCAGAGGGACCTGTTCAGCATCGGCGCGCTGCTCGCGACTCCCGATCAGGAAAAAATGCAGCAGCATCTCACCAAGGCGCGGATCAGTGATGAGCGAATCGCGGAGCTCGAGCGCGCGATCGATGTGTGCGACAGAGAGCTCGAGCCGTTGAAGGCATTCATTCTTCCAGGTGGAAGTCAAAAGGCGGCGGCACTTCACGTTGCTCGCACAGTTTGTCGTCGCGCCGAACGCCGCGTGATTCACCTTCAGCGTGAAGTCGAGATTCCCCAGGTCGTCGTCGTCTATCTCAACAGATTGTCGGATCTTCTTTTCACGCTCGCGCGTCTCGCGAATGCGCGAGCGGGCGCTGGGGAAGTCACCTGGTAGCAGAGCCGTCGGCGATTCGAATTCTTTCCTATCCGATCCTGATCGAGCCGGCTGGAATCGATCGGTTGGGATCGATCGTAGCCGAGCACGCGCCTGCTCATCGATATGCGATCGTCACCGATTCCAATGTTGGGCCTATATATGGTAGCAGGGCGCTGAATTCGTTCCCGCCGGGGTCGGCGGAGCTGCTCACTTTCGTGGCCGGCGAAGCCAGCAAGAATCGCGAAAGCTGGCACCGCCTCACCGACAACCTCCTGGCGCTCGAGTTCGGCCGAGACACAACGGTCGTCGCGATCGGAGGAGGAGTCGTCGGCGACCTTGCCGGCTTCGTCGCAGCGACGTTCATGAGGGGGGTCACATTCGTACAAGTCCCCACCACTTTGCTCGCTATGATCGACGCCTCGATTGGCGGAAAAACAGGGGTCGACACCCCTGTGGGGAAGAACCTTGTGGGGGTATTTCATAATCCGGCTGCGGTCGTTGTAGACCCGCAAACCCTTGCGACGCTTCCACTTAACAATTTGAGAACGGGATTTGCCGAGGCGATTAAGCATGGCGCGATTGCGGACTCGGGTTACTTTGAGTTCGTAAGGCGGGAGCTGCCGTTGCTCCTCGCGCCTGGCAGTAGCGCGGGTGACCTGCTTTCTCGCGTTATCGTCCGTAGCATAGAGATCAAGGCCGGGATCGTCATTCGCGATGAGCGGGAGCGGGGCCTCCGAAAGGTGTTGAACTTCGGTCACACCATTGGCCACGCCCTCGAGTCTCTGAGCGGGTACGAGATGGCCCATGGCGAAGCGGTGTCAATCGGGATGGCGCTCGAAAGCGCAATCGCCGAACGCGCCGGGATCGCTGAAGCCGGAACCTCGGCCGCGATTCGCGATGCTCTGAGCACCGCGAATCTTCCGGCCGATCGCCCCCAAGCGATCTCCGGCGAAAGAATTCTGGGCGCGATGCGGGCCGACAAAAAAGCTCGCGGCGGCCGGATAGAGTACGCGCTCCCGAGATGCATCGGAGCGATGGCTGGCTCGGAAAGTGGTTGGGCTGTCACCGTAGATGAAGACATTGTTCGGGAGGTACTGACATGAAACGTGGCGATCTGATTCTGCTGGCGGTCGCTCTCGTTGTTGCCACGCTCTTCGTCGTGACCGGTGCAGCGCGTTTGCCGATCGCGAGCAATGTTGTGCTCAAGCACCGACCCGTCTTCGTTTACGCGACACCGGTGATGGCCGCCGGCGCGAAGCGCATGATTCGCGAGGGCCACGAGCTCGGCGACGTAATCCGCCGGGCGTCGGCAAGAGAGGCGCTTCGCATGCGAGAGCTAGGAATCATCCCCGATCCTCGCCGGTTTGCGCGCGCAACAGCGGGAGAAGAGGTACCCATCTCGCTCACGCAATACTGTCTCAGTGGGACAACGCGTCGCGGCCGCTGGGTGCGACCCGGAATCGTCGCCGCTGATCCAAGAATTTTTCCTCTCGCGCGCTACGTCGAGATCTTCATGGGTAACAAATACCTCGGTCGATACCTCGTAGACGACACGGGAGTGAACGTCATTGGCGCGACGATCGACATCTGGACGCCGTCGTGTTCCCAGGCGGCGCGCTTCGGCAGGCAGTCAGGTCGAGCGGTGCTCGTCGCGAAAGAGGAAGAGCACATCCCCAGCCTCGCTCAGCTGCAGCTCGATCTCGTCCCCGATTTGAGAGCGGTCGCTGAGATTTTCGAGGGATTGGCGAAGCGCTGAGTCGATTTCCGCGGTTGGCCCTACAATTGCTCGATTGGGGTGCGTCCTAAACCGAGGTAAGGGAATGTCATCATTCAGTACCTACCTGATCGGATTTATTGTACTCATCGTAGGTCTTGCCGTAGCCGCATATCTGATCGGAGTCCCTCAGATGTGGATCGCGGTCGGTGTCATCATCCTGATCGGAATAGGAATTCTCTCAGGGACAAGCCGAACGAAGACCAAAGATCCGCCGGGCACTTCGTAAGAGGCAAACACGAAGATCAGACTGCAGCCAAGGGAAAACTCCTAAACTTCTGTCGCTGTCGGCTGGCATGAAACGTGGCTGTTGACCTGGCAATACTCGCCAATTAGAGTCCCACGCTGGTTGCACACACGCGAGCAGTTTGTCAGCTCGCTGACAATTTCGCCTTGCGAGGGGCGTCTATGCAGACTTCGGCCGAGAGCAAGTCTAAAGGCTTTTTTCGTTCGTCTCCCTCCACAGCTTTCGACCAGTACCTCCAGGACATACAGAAGCTCCCTCTAATAAGCGACGCCGAAGAAGAGCGTCGCTTGGCGCGAAGAGCGCAGGCGGGCGACGAGAAAGCGGCCGAGCGGCTGGTCACCGCCAATCTCAGATTCGTGATTTCCTACGTGAAGAAGTATCAGGGTCACGGACTCGATTTGAGTGAGCTTGTGGCGATTGGAAACGAAGGACTTCTAAAAGCGGTGAGAAAGTTCGATCCAGAGCAGGGAGTTAAATTCATTTCATATGCCGTGTGGTGGGTCCGGCAGGCAGTACTCAAGGCTCTCGCTGAGCAGACAAGATCCGTAAGAATCCCACTCAATCAGAATTCGCAGCTTATAAAGCTCGCCCGCGCACAGACAGTTCTTTCCCAGGTTCTCAAGCGCGACCCAACAGATCATGAAATCGGCAGGCTGCTCGAGGAAACTCCGGAGGCAGTTCGCTCTGCAAAGCAGATGTCGGCGACGGAGATCTCGCTCGACGCTCCGATCGATCGGTCTGATCGCGAGGCGTGCACGCTCGGTGAACGATTTGCGGGAGTCGATGGAGCTGAGATCGAGGAGGTCACCGATTTCCACTTAATGCGCGAATTCATCGACCGCGTTTTCCGAAAATATCTGACACCGCGCGAGAGAAAGATTCTGCATCTCTATTATGGGTTGGAGCAGGGCTCGGATGCGATGACGCTGGAGAAAATCGGAGCCTTGATGGGAGTGACGCGTGAGCGCATCCGACAGATTCGCGAGCGAGCGTTCGAGAAGCTTCGTGAGTCGCCGGACGGTGCGGCACTCTCTGGATTCTGGACGGCCGACTAGCGACAAGGTGAGCACGAAGTGACGGACGCCTCACTAATTCCGGCGTTCGTCAACCGCGGAGCAGGAAGTTTCGAGAAGGCCCGAGACGCGCTGGCGTCTTCGGGCCGTTTTGATCTCCACGAAGTCGAGCCATCGAAACTCGAGTCAGAGATCAAGCGGGCGGTCGCCGCCGGGGCGAAGCGAATCCTGATCGCCGGCGGTGACGGATCGATTTGCGCGGCGGCACAGGCGGTCAGCGGATCCGATGCCGAGCTCGCCGTCCTCCCCGGCGGAACTCTCAATCATTTTGCATCGGATCACGGAATTCCGCTCGATCCGGTCGATGCGGTGAAGGTCGCGCTCGGCACAAGGACGACAAGCGTGGATGTAGGCTACGCAGGCAAGCGCGTATTCCTGAACACGAGCTCGATTGGCGCCTACGTCACCTTCGTCAGAATGCGTGACCGGCTGGAGCAACGATTCGGGTATCGGCTCGCGAGTCTCATTGCGATGTCGCGAATTGTCGCAATCATGCCAACCATTAGCGTTGACCTCGACGTCGAGGGCGAGCTCAAGCACTATCGGACGCCGCTCGTCTTCATTGGAGTCGGAGAGCGGGAGCTCCAGCTTCCGCTGCTTGGAAAGCGCGTCAAGAATGGAAAGCGAGGCCTGCACATTTTCGTGGTCCGTAGCCGAAAGCGCGCGCGGTTGCTGGTGATAGCCTTTGAAGCAGTCGCTCGCGGCGTAGAGACGGTGAGACGCGAGCCGGAGCTCGATGCGTATCTGGTGAACGGCTGCGTTGCCGCCAACCTTCGCCGTCCAATGGCCACGATCGCGTTCGACGGCGAGACCGAAATGATGGAAACTCCCGTGAGTTATCGAATCGAGCGTGATGCTCTGCGGATCGTAGTTCCAGAGACAGTTGACGAGGCGGAAGTGAAGGCAGCCGAAGCGCACGCCGCATCGTAGCTTTCAATTCATGGCGACCGAACGACTGGCAAGCGACTTGGCGGGCATTGTCGGCGACAGGTTTGTTCTGCTCCGCCCGAGCGAGCTTCTCGTCTACAATTCCGACGGCCTGCCCGGATACCGCCGCAAGCCAAGCGTCGCGGTTTTCCCGGGAACTCGTGATGAGACCATAGAAGTCGTTCGGCTGCTCGCGAGGGCCGGCGTGCCATTCGTTCCGCGCGGAGCCGGCACCGGACTTTCCGGCGGCGCGCTTGCCGACGATGTCGTTCTCCTCGGGCTGCATCGTCTCAAGCGTGTAATCTCGATCGACGCCGAGAATCGCCGAGCGACGGTTGAGCCAGGCGTAGTGAATCTTGCTTTGAATCGAATCGCCGGCCCTCTCGGTCTTCTGTACGCTCCCGATCCCTCGAGCGAGGCTGCGTGCACCATCGGCGGAAATGTCGCTGAAAATGCGGGTGGTCCCCATTGTCTGAAGTATGGCGTAACGCTGAATCACGTTATCGCGATCACCGCAGTTCTTCCCGACGGCGAAGTCGTCACGCTCGGCAGCGATTCAGGCGAGCGGGAGGGTTACGACCTGCTCGGTGCATTCATCGGATCGGAAGGATGCTTTGGCGTTGCTCTCGACGTGACGGTGAAGCTGACGAAAAGACCACCGGCAGTGCGGACGATGCTCGCTGATTTTGTTTCTGTGGACGACGCAGCACGGGTAACTTCGTCGATCATTGCTTCAGGGATTGTTCCTGCGGCGCTGGAGTTCATGGACAATGCGACGATTCGCGTTGTCGAAGAAAGCATTTACGCAGCGGGATATCCGGCGGATGCAGCCGCAGTTCTTTTGATCGAGCTTGATGGATTGACGGCGGGGGTAGAAGCGGACGTCGCGGTCGTTCGTGAGCTGTGTGCTGCGGGTGGCGCGCGCGATGTGCGCGTCGCAGGCAACGAAGCTGAAAGGTTGAGACTCTGGCAGGGACGAAAAAAAGCTTTCGGCGCAATGGGAAGGCTCGCTCCTCATCTCGTCGTCCAGGACGCAGTGATACCTCGAACGCGACTCGCGGAAGTTCTCGCGACAATCGCGCGAATTGCGGCGACCCATCGCGTGCATGTTTGCAACGTGTTTCATGCCGGCGACGGTAATCTTCATCCGAACATTCCCTACAACGCCGACGATCCTGATGAGAGCGAGCGCGTTCATCTCGCGATGCAGGAGATCATGCGCGCGTGTGTCGATGCAGGCGGGAGCATTACCGGTGAGCACGGCGTCGGCCTCGACAAGCTCAACTACATCGAGATGATCTTTTCGCCCGATTCTCTCGATGCGATGTGTCGCTTGCGTTCGGCATTCGATCCCGATCGCCGGGCGAACCCGGGCAAGGTCGTTCCGATTCATTCCTGTCAGGAATGGAAGGCGACGCCTGCCGCATCGCGACCAACGGCCGGAGCAGCGACGTGATAATCCAAGAGCGGTTGCGAGAAGCGGCCGCGCAGTCAACGCCAGTCCGGATTGCGGGAAGATCAACGTGGCTCGGCGCAGGAAGACCGGTCGCGGCGGCACAAACTGTTTCGCTCGCCGATCACAGCGGAGTTGTCGACTACGTCCCCAACGATCTCACTATCACCGTGCGCGGCGGAACTTCACTTGCCGACTTGTCGCGCACCGCCGGTGACGAAGGACAATGGCTGCCGGTAAATCCTTTCGGCTCTGACGAAGGGAGCATCGGTGCTACTGTCGCGACTGCGTCGTCCGGTCCATTCGCTCACGGATTCGGAACGATTCGCGATCTCGTCCTCGGCGTAGAAGTCGTGACGGGCGAGGGAAAAATCATTCGCGGCGGAGGCCGCGTGGTAAAGAACGTCGCCGGATTTGATCTCGTCCGATTGATGACTGGCTCGTGGGGAACGCTGGGCGCAATCAGTGAGCTTACTTTGCGACTCTATGCGATGCCTTCGCATCGCGCCACAATGGCGATGGAAGCGCCGACAGATACGCGACGACTCGCCGAACGATTTCGCGCGCTGCTCGATGCGCCGATAATTCCGTTTGCGCTGGAATTGGTTAGCGACAATCTGTCGCAGCGCATCGGCCTCCCACGGCGGCAGATGATTCTCGTCGA
>Ga0137376_10000264_pt1 | contig 21712 bp, 21 predicted proteins | sample SagtaG_23_FD_104814 | JGI IMG/M metagenome (GOLD analysis project Ga0137376, IMG submission 104814) | Vadose zone soil microbial communities from Sagehorn Ranch, Mendocino, California, USA - Sage2_L_20_16 metaG | ecosystem: Environmental > Terrestrial > Soil > Vadose zone | place: USA...
AAGCTGTGGATGTTGCCCAGGCGCTGTACCACATTGCGCTGGGCCTCTAGCAAGGCTTTGTTGTCGATCGCGGCCGTCTCGCCGCTAAACAGCGAGCTTGACAGCAAGTAAAAACGCATGGCATCGGCACTGTACGTGTCAAACACTTCGTCTAGGCCCGGATAGTTGCCCAAGCGCTTGCTTATTTTGCGGCCGTCGGTGCCCAGGATGATGCCGTGCGCCACACTGTTTTTGAAAGCCGGCTTGCCAAACAACGCCACGGCCAGCACGTGCAGCGTGTAGAACCAGCCGCGGGTTTGACCGATGTATTCGGTGATGAAATCGGCTGGGAAGCTGGCTTCGAACTGCTTTTTGTTCTCGAATGGATAGTGCATTTGGGCAAACGGCATCGAACCGCTTTCGAACCAGCAGTCAAAGACATCCTCGATGCGATAGGCCAGCTTGCCATTTTTGGTTTTAATCACCACGTCGTCAATGTATGGGCGGTGCAGGTCGTTGCCCACTTTGGACGGGTCAACGGCCAGCTTTTTCAGCTCGGCGATGCTGCCAACTACTATCACTTCCCCGTCCTCGGTCTTCCAGACTGGAATTGGCGCGCCCCAAAAGCGTTTGCGGCTGATGTTCCATTCGCGGGCATTTTCCAGCCAGTTGCCAAAGGCGCCCTCCTTGACGTTGCTGGGGTACCAGGTGATTTCTTGGTTCTTTTTGACCAGCTGTTCTTTTATTTTTGGCACGTCAACAAACCAAGCGCTCATGGCACGGTAGATAATGGGTACATCGGTGCGCCAGCAGTGCGGATATTTGTGGGTGTAGAGCTCGGACTTGAATAGCTGGTGATGCTTGTCCATATCGGCCACCACTTCGTTGTTGGCATCGAACACCAAGCGACCGACGTAGTCGCGTACCGCATTGGTGTAGCGGCCGTCGTCATCCACCGGACTAATTATTGGCAGGCCTTCGCGCCGGCCAAGCCAAAAGTCTTCCTCGCCGTGACCGGGTGTGATGGTTACTACGCCCACACCGTCATCGGTAGTCACAAAATCGGCAGCTACCACGCGGAAGGCACCGGGTGTGTCGGCAAAATAGTCGAATAGAGGTTCGTAGGTGTGGCCGACCAGCTTGTGGCCCTTCATGCGCTCGACTACTTCGGCGTCGTCTAGTTCGGGATAGTGTTCTAGCGCGGCCTCGGCCAAAATGAGCTGCTCGCCGTCGTTGTCCACTTGTACGTAGTCGATATCCGAGCCAACCGCCAGCAACAATTGAGCCGGCAAACACCACGGCGTGGTCGTCCAGGCCAGCAACTTGCGGCCGTCGGTTAATTTGAACTTAACGGTGGCGGCAATGTCTTCGCGGTCGCGATAGCTGTCGTCTAGCCGGGTTTCGAAAGCACTGATTGCCGTTTGGGCGCCGTAGCTATAGGCTACTACGCGCTCGCCTTCGTAGATCAAACCTTTCTCGTGGAGCTGTTTAAAGGCCCATAGCACGCTTTCGGTATAGGTGGTGTCCATAGTGCGGTAATCATCGTCAAAGTCCACCCAGCGGCCAATGCGCGCCACGTATTTGTGCCAAATGTCGGTAAAACGCAGCACCGACTGGCAGCAATAATTATTGAACTTGGCAACGCCGTATTCTTGGATGGCTTTTTTGCCGGACACACCAAGTTCTTTTTCGGCCAGCAGCTCGGGTGGCAGGCCGTGACAGTCCCAGCCAAAGCGGCGGGGTACGTAGTAGCCACGCATGGTTTTGTAGCGCGCCATCGCGTCCTTTAGCACCGTGGTCATTAGGCCGCCCCAGTGCGGTTTGCCGTTGGCAAATGGCGGACCATCGTAAAAGCTAAACAGCGGCTGGCCCTTGCGCTGCGAGACGCTTTTTTCGAAGGTTTGTTCTTTTTGCCACTGCGCTAATAAGGCCTCTTCGGCCTGGGCTTGCGGGGATTTGTTTGTAACCGTTTTACTCACCTGCTTTTTCTCGCTTTCCTCATAAAAACACCTCAATTATTGTTGCTGGAACCCGCGGTACATAATGTTGCGGGCGGTACCATCCAGCTTCAATTGAGGTGGTCTCAATAGCGCTTATTTGGGCGATCTAACGGGTCGCGACCGTCGGGTTCTACTCTCGTGCTTTGCAATCTTTGCCGATTTCTCCCCGCTGCGTTCGTGGCGGATAACCACTCACTTGGACATCCAAGATGCATGTATCTGACGCTAAGTGTAGCGGCTAATCTGTTACGATGCAAGTGTTAACCAACAATCGCCTCATGCCTAGATTTTGCCCGCGCCGCTCAAGCTTTTGCTCCGAGCGTGAGTGGCTTGTAGCCGTACCGCTTGAGGTCTGGCTCGATATCGCCATACCTCTTGCCAGCCAGTTTTCCGCCAGCGGCAAAAGCTTCCTGCATAACATCGGCCAGGCAAAAACCGGGCATGGCGAAAGCCAGCTGGTCGGCCCGGTCGTCAAATTCAAAATCAACCTCCACTAGGCCAGCCAGCTCGCCTTCAAACACGTCGACTTCCGCTGTTCGGCCCTGATAATTGTATAGATAGCGGCGTTTGGCCACCCGTTTGCCACCTTGCTGGGTTAAGGCCTGAAATTCAGCTTCGGTTAGCTCAATGGTATGCTCTATCTGGTGCGACGAATCGGTGCCGTGGGCCATAACCTTTTTGGTAATTTCGTACTGCTCGCCGCGCTGCCGAACGCGCAAAAGTGGGTGCGCCTCGCTGGCCGGATAGTACACATCAGCAACCAGTGTGCTCGGGCATTTTTCCAGTCCTTCGGGCAAAAAGCGCGCTAAATAGGTCAATTCTAGTTCAACTTGTACCATTTTGGCTAAACCTCAAGGTAATAACTGACCTCGCTAACGCGCGGCAGCAGCTCGCCGTCCCAGGTTTGCAACAGCTTGCCTTCGTTGTCGACGGCGATGATGGTCGGATATTTGACTATGTCGTACAACTCGGCCAGTTGAGCGCCGTCGGACGTGTCGACATCTACTTCGGGTAGCTGTTTGCTGGTTTGTTTTTGGAAGTCGCGCAGATAATCTAAAACAGTGCGCTCGTAGTCGGTGTGGTGGCGGTAGAAAATCATTGCTTTCATGCTTTTTACTCTAGCACAGATATCCATAACCTATAGTTAAGGCTCACGTCATGGCCTTATTCTAGCGACTATCTGCTCTTAAGCTTCTCTCGATATGCTTGCTTATATCGTCGTCCGACTTTTGGGTTCACTTGCTCCAAAAAATTAATTTTACCTTTCAAGGATGGACTGTCCTTATGCGTGCGCCGCAGCCGTGATCGAATAGTCCTTATTCTCCGCCGGCCCGCACTAATTCGTTCGTTTGCGTCAATAAATATACCGGTTATCTTTCGAGGTGTTTTTGAGCCTTTTTCAACAACACCTGTCTCTTTGTCGGGATTAATGCTGTATTTACACCGGCCAAGTATCTGACTTATGGCGTATTCGTTCTTCTTCAGGAGGTTTTTGTCACCGGATATAACAATGTCGTCTACCCATACAGAAAACTTCATGCCTTGTTTGTCGCATAGGGTTCGCAACTCGCCACACGTTTTTTCAAGAGCAAGTATTGCCAGGTTGGTACTGGTCGGCACTCCCTGTGGCACATGCACTTCATATGTCGTCATGTATGCAAGCATGTTTGCCGCTTCTTCGCAGAAGTTCAACCTATAACGAAAGATATCGCAAACATCCTTCTCGCTTATCGAACCGAAACAATCCTTGACATCGTAGGATAGCACCGCCTTTGAGCCTAGGTGATACCTTGCATTTCGTATGACCGAAAAACCAGGCCGCCCTCCCATGATGCAGTGGGACAGTTCATTGACTGCGGGTTGCAAAACGTATTCGTTAATTCGTTTTTGGACTACCTTTAAGTAACCGTAGCTTGGCTCGATCATCCTAACCTTGCGAGTTCCGTCTGGCTTTATTTTAGTTTTAGGATACGGGCTATAATAGCTCTCTTTGTCTGCAACGAGGGCAAGGATTTCTTCCTTAGGTATTTGTAGGAGTTCGCGGCAGGTTTTCCTGACGGATATTGGGCGCTTGCGTGTCATTCACCAAGATTCTCTATTTAGATTGCTACATAAAAAATCATGGTGCTCTACCTTACTTATGAATTAACATAATATAAAGTAGAGCGATCGTGTTGCTGTCGAGCTCTAACGCAAGCGCTAGTTTTTTGTAGCTGACTTTAATCAACATAACTTTTCTCCTTTCCCGGCACCGTCGCCGATATGCAAACCGACAGACCCAAAAGGAGTAATCAAAGCCCAACAACACGAACCACGGGCGATATGCTTAACAATAACTACATAAGTACCTATCTATCAAACATGCATTGCGCCAGAGTGTGATGCAATTACGCATCGACGCTAGGCGTCACTAGTTGTGCAAATCTGTCGAATTCACGGAAAGAAGACATTAACGTTCAGGACAGATACAATGCAACCATTAACCTGTCTCCACTTGTAATTATAACAGTGGAATATGTTATGTTGTAGTTGTATTCTCGTTCCGACTCGTTAGGGGTATTTTCTTAATTGGAGTACGAATCCTTTAGCTACACCCGCTGGTCGCGCCGCAGGCGGTGCAGACATAGCAGCTGCCGGCGCGTTGGGTTTGGTTGCCGCAGGCGTGGCAGAGCGGCGCGGTCGACTCGGCTACGTAGGCTTTTTTTGGCTTCTCGGCCGCGGCAGCCGCGACTGTTTTGGGAGTCTCGGGCTTAGCAGCAATTGGTGCGGGCTTTTCAGCCTCGGCTGGCTGGTCAAGCAAGCTGGCTTGGTTGGCTTGGGTTTCGGCCTCGAGGTCGTCGAACGAGGCTAAGCCAAGCTCCAGCCGGTCGTCAAAACTCAGATACTCCAGCGCCAAACGGCGGAAAATGTAATCAGTTAGGCTAGCGGCGGTGCGAATATCGGGATCGTCGGTAATGCCGGACGGCGCGTAGCTCATGTTGATTAGCGTTTTAACGTAACTCTTCAGCGGCACGCCGTATTGCAGGCCGTGGCTGACGCTAATGGCAAAGCTGTCCATGATGCCGGAGAGTGTCGAGCCCTGCTTGGCTACGCGCACAAATAGCTCGCCAGGGGTGCCATCTTCGTACTCGCCAACGGTCACAAAGCCTTTGCAGTCGCTAACGTGGAATTCGAGCGTCTTGCTGGCGCGCATTCGTGGTAATTCGTGCTTCATGGCTTTCACAATCACCTGGGGAGCAACTTCGGCCTCTTTTTTGCCATCGGACTTCTTGGAACTCAGCGGCTGCCAGGCTTTACAGTTGTCGCGGTAAATGGCAATAGCTTTTATGCCCAGTTTCCAGGCATCGAGGTGGAGTTGCTCCACCTCTTCCACGGTCGAGGTCTCGGGCATGTTCACTGTTTTGCTAATGGCGCCAGATAAAAACGGCTGCACTGCGCCCATCATCTTCACGTGGCCCAAGTAGTGGATGGCGTTTTCGCCCACGGCGCAGGCAAATACGTCCAGATGCTCGGGCTTCAGGTGCGGCGCGCCCACAACCGTGCTGTTTTCGTGAATGTAGTTCACAATTTCGTCGGCTTGCGCCTTGGTGTAGCCCAGCGTTTTCAGGGCACGGGGGACGGTTTGGTTAACGATAATCATCGAACCGCCGCCGACCAGCGTTTTGTACTTGGTGAGGCTAAAATCTGGCTCGATGCCCGTGGTGTCGCAGTCCATCATAAAACCGATGGTGCCGGTTGGGGCCAGCAGTGTGGCTTGTGAGTTGCGCACACCGTGCTTTTCGCCCAGCTCGACAGCCTCGTCCCAGGCACTGGCGGCGCTACTGAGCAGCTCTTCGCTGACTAGGCTGGCGTCGATGTCGCGCACAGCGTCGCGATGTTTTTTAAGCACGCGGTTCATGCCTTCTTTGTCTTTGCCGTAGCCGGCGAACGGCCCAACGCGCTTGGCAATTTTGGCGCTGGTAGCGTAACCATAACCGGTCATCAGCGAGGTAATAGCGGCGGCTTGAGCTCGGCCTTCGTCACTGTCGTACGGTAAACCTTGGGCCATCAGCATAGCGCCCAAATTGGCATAGCCCAGGCCAAGCTCGCGGTAGGCTTTGGCATTTTTATCGATAGCTTCGGTGGGGTATTCGGAATAGCCAACCAGAATTTCCTGGGCCAGCGTCATCACCTCGACCGTGTGCTTGAACGATTCCGTATCAAAGCTGCCGTCGTCGTTCAGGTATTTCAGCAAATTAATGCTAGCCAGGTTACAAGCCGAATTATTGAGGTGCATGTATTCGGAACAAGGGTTCGAGCCCTCAATCCGGCCAGCTTTTGGTGTAGTGTGCCAGTCGTTGATGGTGGTGTCAAATTGCATGCCGGGGTCAGCGCATTCCCAGGCGGCTTGGGCAACCTGGCGGAACAGGTCGCGAGCCTTGAGGGTTTTATACACGTTTTTGTCTTTTACGCCTGTCAGGTCCCAATCACGGTCGTCCTCGACGGCTTTCATAAACTTGTCGGTGACGCGCACCGAATTGTTAGCGTTTTGGTACTGAATAGAAATAGAATCGTGCCCGTTAATACCCATGTCAAAACCGGCATCAACCAGCACATGCGCCTTGCGCTCCTCGCGGGCTTTAGACCAAATAAACTCCTCGATATCCGGGTGGTCAATGTTTAAAATGACCATTTTGGCGGCACGGCGAGTCTTGCCACCACTTTTAATCGCGCCAGCTGACGAATCAGCGCCGCGCATAAAGCTCAACGGCCCCGACGCTTTACCGGCACTGGAGCGCAACGGCTCAGACGACGAACGCAGTGTGCTGAGGTTAACACCCGCGCCAGAACCGCCCTTAAAAATCATACCTTCCTCGCGGTACCAGTTAAGAATCGACTGCATGGTGTCCTCGACCTCAAGGATAAAGCAGGCACTGGCCTGCTGTGAGCGCTCGAGAGCGCCAATATTAAACCACACCGGCGAATTAAATGCCGCGCGCTGGGTGGCCAAAATATATTTTAGCTCATGGTTAAAAATATCGGCTTCGGCCTCGCCAATAAAATAGCCTTGTTCGTAGCCGTACCTGGTGATAGTGTCGGCCACACGGTCAATCAGCTGGCGCAGCGACTTTTCGCGCTGCTCGGTGCCAGGTGTGCCGCAAAAATACTTTTGGGCCACAATATTAATAGCATTCAGCGACCAGAAGTCGGGAAATTCGACTTGCTTTTGCTCGAAAACAATTTTGCCAGTGCCTGGATTGGTGATTTTTGACTCACGCTTAACCCAGGCCAGCATGTCGTACGGGTGGACCCCTTCCTCCGTAAAGTGACGCGCTAGAGCTAACGCCGCAGTATTTTGCGCCATATCTGTATACCCCTCCTGTTATCGTTTGTGCCCCGCAGTTAGCCAGCTACCCTCATATCTGGCTACACTTGTATGTGTTTGTGTGGGCTTTTTGGTTAGTTTGTAATTTTGTAATTTAACTTTGTTTTTATTTAAGTTTGTTTTTGGTGAGTACTGGCCTGGCTAACGTTCAATCGGGCTTTTATGCGCGTTAGTTCACGCTCGAAGCTCTCGATATCGGAAAAGTTACGGTAGACGCTGGCAAATCGCACATAAGCGATCTGATTTTCGTCTGCCAAAGCGTCCATAACGATAGTGCCGATTTGGTGCGAGGTCATCTCTAGCTCGCCAAAATCGTATATCGTCTTTTCGATCCGGGCCACCAATTCTTCAAACTCTGCACCGCTGATAGTCGTCTTTTCGCAGGCTTTGTGCAACCCCGCGATTAGCTTTGACCTATCATATAACTGGCGTGTGCCATCTTTTTTAATAATAGTGATGCTCGGCCGCTCCAACCGCTCATAGGTCGTGTACCGGTACCCACAACCTAAACACTCCCGCCGCCTACGAATACTCTCCCCATTCGCTACATCGCGGGATTCAATCACCTTTGTTTCACATTGTTGGCAGTTTGGACACTTCATAACGCGTAGTTTTTAAATTAGCTTGGTTCCCCTCTACACCGCTCTCAAACTTTCCAGCGGGTAGCTAATCACTAATATAGCCCCCATATGTGGGCAAGCGCAAGTGTTTTGTGTACAACATATGGTGCCTCGGGCATAGAACAGATTCCATGTTTCATGTAGCAAAGATGTACCATGTGGCAGGCAGCAGATATCTGACAGATGTTACTTGTTACATCTCTGACACATGTCATCTGCAACATGCTACATTGAAGCTATTCGTCGTCTTTTTTGCGGCGGCGCAGAAAAGCTGGGGTGCTGTCGTCGTCTTCTTCGTCGTAGTTCCAAATATTTTTGGGTTCGTCTTCGTCGGTGAAGCTTTTTTCGGGCTCTTTGTCTAGGCTCATGTCGAGCTTTTTCATGTCTTCGTCCTTTAGCTCCTCCTGAGCTGCCTCATCGGGCTCAGCGGTGGCCGCGTCGTCAGCTGACTCGGCACTGCTGCCACGGCTGCGGAAGTAGGCCGAATCGAAACCAGTAGCAATGACCGTAATGACCAGCTCGTCTTCCAGTTCCGGCTTGAGCGTCGCACCAAAGATAATATTGGCGTCCGGCGCCACGGCGTTGGTAATAACCTCGGCCGCCTCGTTAATCTCGTGCATCGACATGTCGTAGCCGCCAGCAATATTGAACAGTACACCACGGGCACCATCGATCGACACTTCAAGCAGCGGCGACTCAATAGCCTGCTGGGCGGCTTGTACAGCGCGATTCTCACCACTGGCCCGGCCAATGCCCATTAGGGCTGAGCCGGCGTTTTGCATAATCGTCTTCACATCGGCAAAGTCCAGGTTGATCAGGCCGTGTTCGGTAATGAGCTCGGAAATACCTTGCACGCCTTGGCGCAGTACGTCGTCGGCAATCTTAAACGTCTCCAGCAGCGGTGTACGGCGGTCAATGGTCTGCAGCAAGCGGTCGTTGGGGATAATAATAAGCGTATCGACTTGCTGGCCAAGCTTGGTAATAGCTAAATCGGCGTTTTGGCGGCGTTTTTCGCCCTCAAAACTAAACGGCTTGGTTGCTACACCCACCACCAAAATAGCCATGTCGTGCGCCACCTGAGCCACTACATGGCCTGCACCACTGCCAGTGCCACCACCGGCACCGATGGTAATAAACACTAAGTCTGCGCCTTCTAGCGCCTTCTTGATCTCTTCGCGCGACTCCTCGGCCGCTTGTTGGCCGACTGACGGATCAGCGCCGGCGCCCAAGCCACGCGTGGTCTGGCGGCCAATATGAATTTTGTGCTGGGCTTTAGAATTGTGTAGCGCCTGGGCGTCGGTATTAACGGCCACAAACTGCACGCCGGTCACGCCGGCATCCACCATGCGGTTTATAGCCGCGCCACCGGCACCGCCCACCCCAAAAACTTTGATTGTTGCGAATGTTTGAATATCTGCTGGTTTTATTTCGGGCATGTACGAAATTCCTTTGTTCACAATTAGTATACATGGCATACGCGCGCGAGCCAAATGTTTGTTCGCCTTATTTTATGCGCGCGGCGGGTATAAAATCAGATTTTGAATTTTTTAAATAACAACGAGGCGCGTTGCACAAAATTGTTCAATCCGGGGCCACTACCCGACTTTTTGCCAGAACCGCCCTGCGAGGCGCGGCTTTCTTTTTCCAGGTCGAACATCATCAGGCCGAGTGCGGCAGCAAATTCGGGCTTGCTGACTTTATCGCTAACCCCGCCAAATTCACGGGGCTTGGCCACCCGCGCCGGCAAGCGCAGCGTTGCCTTGGCAAAATCAGCCACGTGGCGCAAATTAGCGCCCCCGCCAACCAGCACCACGCCACCAGGTAGTTTGCCGGAGCGGTCAATCTGCTTTAGCTCTTTGTCGACCAGTTCCATAATTTCTTCCAGCCGGGCTTCTACTATCATGTCGACGTCTTTGGCCTTGAACGACAGTTTTTCGCGGCCATAGGGCAGCTCAATCTCTTTGGCTTTGTCTTTACTGGGGTGCACTGCGGCCGAGGCATGCGCCAGTTTAATTTTTTCGGCCACGTCCAGATCGGTACGCAGCCCAATCGCCAGGTCGTTGGTAATATTTACGCTACCGACCGGCAATACAGCCACATGTTGTAAGTCGCCTTCTTCGTAGACTACCACGTTGGTTGTGGTGCCGCCCAAATCAATCAACGCCACACCATTTTCCATTTGCTGTGTGGTGAGCACCGCGTGCGCGCCGGCTAAGCCCGACACCACCACGGCATGCGGCGCCGTCTCGGTCATCTCGGCGGCCTTGAGCAAATTTTTAACGTGGGGGGTTAGCGCGGTAATAACGTGCGCATCCACTTCCAAACGAATACCGCTCATGCCCAGCGGATCTTTAATATTCTCTTGGCCGTCCAGCTGGTAACTGCGTGGTGTAACTTGCAGGATTTCGCGATTAGCCGGCAGCTGCACCACGGTAGCGGCTTCCTCGGCCCGTAATAAATCTTCCTCGATAATTTCGTGGTCTTGGGCGCCAACAGCAATCACACCCTTCGAACTCATAGCGGTGATATGCGCACCATTAATACTTATGGTAGCCGCGTGCACCTGATGCCCCGACATGAGCTCGGCCTCTCCCAGGGCTTTATCGATTGCTTGGGCGACATTCACAATGTTCACCACCATGCCCTTGCGCATACCGGTATTTGGCGCCTCACCCACACCAACAACGTTCGGTATCAGGGAATCGTTGCCCACATACCCGACAACGCAGCGGACGAATGCAGTACCAACATCGATGCCGACGCCATAACGAGCTACTTCTTGCATAACAATCAGTATACCGCTTACGTTCGGGGTTGGGCAACCTTATGCTCCCTTTGGTCGCGTAGTCAGTAGTATGTAGAAGGTAGTAAGGTGAGATGTCACCCCTTGCTACTTACTACCTGCTACCCTTCCTCCCGAGCCGTTAAAATCTCGTATCCATTTTCGGTAATCAGCACCGTGTGTTCAAAATGCGCGCTCAGGCTGTGGTCGCGAGTGCGAATAGTCCATTTGTCCGCGTCTACACCGATAGCGTGAGCACCTAATGTCGCCATTGGCTCAAGGGCTATCGTCATACCAGCGCTCAATTTTGGTCCAGTGCCGGCAATGCCGTAGTTGGGGATGTTCGGATCCTCGTGCAGCTCGTGGCCGACGCCATGGCCAACTAGCTCGCGGACAATACCTAAGTTTCCGCGTTTTAGTACGCGCTCAATACTGGCCGCAATGTCGCCGATCCGCACGCCGTTTTTAAGTGTATCCATGCCGGCATACAGCGATTGTTCGGTGGTTTCAAGCAGCCGGGTCGCGTCGCTGGAAGGTGACTGGCCAATAAACATACTAAATGCGCTATCGGTAATCATGCCCTGACAGGTCACGCCAAAATCAAAACTGACTAAATCGCCGGGCTTAAACGGCTGGTCATCCGGAATACCATGCACGACCTCGTCGTTTACCGATACGCAAATAACATCCGGAAAGCCCTGGTAACCCAAAAAACTCGGCTGGCCGCCCAGCGCTTTCAGTTCTTTGGCAGCCAGCGCGGCCACGTCCTTGCCAGTTATACCAGCCGCGGCTTGTTTTTTAATGTGTTGCAGCACGCTGGCGAGCATGGCGCCACTTGTTCGCATGGCTTCGATTTCGGTCGCGGTTTTTACACGAGTGAACATTCTTGCACAACCTCTTCTATACGATCATGCACCTGGCCGACCGTACCCGCGCCGTCCACATGCACCACGTGAATTTTTTGCTCGGTGAAGTAGCTTAAGATGGGATACATTTCTTGGCGATACAAGTTTAATCGCTCTTCGATAACTTCTGGGGTGTCGTCTATGCGGCCGCGAATTTGCAACCGGTGCAGTAGTTCGCTTTTGGGCACTTCCAGCGCAATCACCACTTGCACCGCGCGGTTATGCTCTGGTTGCGACTCAACCAGCCACTTGGCTTGCTCTAGGTGGCGCGGAAAACCATCCAGAATCACATGGTCAATGTCATGAGCACGCTTCAGCGCCTGGCCCACCAGTTTGTTGACCGCCTGTACATCCACCAGACCGCCGGATTGCACTTGGGTAAGGATATCCGCGTCGTGCGTGTCGCGCAGCAACTGCCCGGCCGACAACCAGCGCCAGCCATGCCGCGCGGCCAAAAGCTGGCCTTGCACACTCTTGCCCGCTCCCGCTGGCCCGAAGAAGATGATCATGCTTCCCCTTTTTCTTACTTATGTTCGAGATGTTGTTTGACGGCCGCGGCAATCCGGCCGCCATCGGCCGAGGCGCCGACTTTTTGGCGGACCGCGCCGATTATCTGGCCCATTTGCGCAGCGTCACCAAGCTCTTTAGCGGTGTCTTCCACTACTTTAGCAAGCTCGTCGTCGGCCAGCTGAGCCGGTAGGTAAGCTTCAATAATTGCTTTTTCGGCTTCCTCGGCCTCAGCGCGGTCATTGGCACCGGCTTGGCGGTACAAATCAGCGCTTTCGAGGCGTTTTTTTACTTCACGGCCAACAATTACCAGCACTGCTTCGTCGCTTAGGCCAGTCTCGCGCAGGCCTTTGGCGATTTTCTCGTTCAGCAGCGCACTTTTTAGCCCACGCAACACCTCAGCACGTGGTTTGTCGCCGCCCAACATGGCTTGTTTAATATCTTGGTCAATCTTGGTTTCGAGCATTAACGCCCCACGCCAAGACGAATTCGTTTGAGTTTGTCTGCTTTGCGGGCCTTGCGGATAATCGCCTTTTTGCGGCGCTCAACCTTGCTAATAGGTTTTTCAAAATACTGCAAAGTCTTTACCTTGGCGATAACGCCAGACTGCTGAACCTTGCGGTTAAAGCGGCGAATAAGGTTTTCGTTGGCTTCTTGGGGATCTTTACGAGTTACTTGAATCATACGCAGGGTATTTTATCAGAACAGGGGCGAGGGCGCAAGCAACTGGCTGTTGAATCGGACAGACCGCAGGCGAAGGCTCCAGCCCGCGCCTGCGGTCTATCCTGCTCGACTAGCGCTTCAGCCTCTTAACGGTGCCTCTCTCCACCAGTCGGCGGAAGGCGCCGCTCTTGATGAGGTTCGGCGGCGCATCTGCGTGCGAACGCAGATCGTCTGTGAACCACTTGGGCAAGCGAGGAGTTCGTGGGTCGTTCGGCATATGCCGGCGGCGGCGTCCACCCCGCACCACCGACAAGTGTTCGACCTCGACACTATAGGGGCCGTCGGATCGTCCATATGTTGTGTAGCCGTCCAGCTGCAGGACGACGTCACTGCCCCGACCAGACGACCTCCACTTCCATACAGTGCCTGGCTTGCAATTTTCCATCACCCAGCTGTTGAGCGGACGACGAGCCATGCTCCACCTCCAGAGGTAGTCGACAAAAATATTATATCATAAAAACTTACACTACGTGGGCTTTGAGCAATCGTCCTTCGATGGTTGTAACGCCGCGCCATTCGTTTTCGATAACCTGCAGCCACAACTCCACCGTGTCGCCGGCATCAGCCAGTACTTGCTCGGCCAGGTTAAAGCCTACCACCGAAAAACGTTGCTGCTTGTCATCGATCACCTTTAGCTTAAGGTGCTGACTCTCTTTACCCATAGTTCGGCGATCAACAACTTTGGCGCGCGGAATGTGAAAGACTGGTTCGGGATTGCCGTTGCCGTATGGCTCGAGCTGTTTGAGTTCGGTTATAAGTTCGTGTGTAAATTGGCTCATGTCCTGAACGTGGGCATCAGTTGTTGGCTGCAAATACGCCAGCTGATCGGGCAGCTTCAGCGAGTGGTAAAAATCGTTAATAGCCGTCCGAAAGGCTGTAATATTTTTAGTCGGCAGCGTCACGCCGGCGGCAAGTTTGTGGCCGCCGCCCTTGGTCAGCCATTGGTCGGCGGCCTGGATTGCCTCGACCGCGCTAAAGTCGCCGTAACTGCGCGCCGAGCCCTTGCTTTCCTCACCCATTTCCTGCAATACAAAGGTCGGTTTATGAAATCGCTCGAGCATTTTAGCCGCCACGATACCGATAATGCCGTGTGACCAACTGGCGTCAGACAGCACCAGCACGGGCAGACCGCTAAACTGTTCAGCCTGCCGGGCTGCTTCTTTGGTAATGCGGTCTTGCTGCGCGCGGCGCGCGACATTCATATCGTGCAGTTTATAAGCAATTTCGAGTGCCTTCATCGGGTCGGCCGCAGTCAGTAAATCTAAGCTGAGCTGAGCGGTTTCCAGCCGGCCAGCGGCATTTAGGTGTGGCCCAAGTACAAAACCCAAACTTCGCGCCTGTAGGTCTTCCATATTCAAATCCGCTACCGCAGCCAGCGCCTTTATACCTGGCCGGCGAGTGTTGCGCATGACATGCAAGCCCCAAAAAACGTTCGCTCGATTTTCGTCCACCAGTGTCACCACGTCGCAAACTGTGCCAAGCGCAACTAAGTCGAGTAGCCATTTTTCGTGGCCGTCAGCCAAGCCGCCGGTCTTTTGCTGCAAAGCCTGGACCAATTTAAAAGCTACGCCCACCCCAGCTAAATCGATAAATGGATAGGTATGGTCAGGACGCTTGGGATTTATGACCGCGACTGCTGGCGGCATAACTTCGGTCACGCTATGATGGTCAGTCACGATCACATCCACACCCAATTCGTTAGCTAGTTCGATTTCGGCGTGCGACAAGCTACCGCAGTCGACCGTCACAATCAACTGCGCGCCATTTTCAACCAACTGGCGGATAGCCGGCGCGGCCAAGCCGTAGCCTTCCACAAAACGGTTCGGAATAAACGCTTGGGTGCGAATACCAAAGGCTTTAAAAGCTTCGAGTAACAACGTCGTGGCAGTCAGCCCGTCAATGTCGTAGTCGCCATAAATGTAGACCAACTCCTGGTTTGCTTTGGCCCGCAGCAAGCGCTCGACAGCCGGTAGCATGTCAGGCAACAAAAAAGCATCGTGGCGCATAGTGTCGTACGACGGCGACAGAAAAGCCGCCCGAAGATCCCGATCGCCTAGGCCCCGCGAACACAAAAGCTCCTCGAATAATGGACTAGTCATATACCTATTTTAGCTGGCTAATGTGTGATTTGGATGCTATACAAGGCAAAATTGAGCAACAGAGCGAAGCGTACAAGAGGTACGCGCAGCGAGTAGCGGAAATTTTAACGCAGTAGAGCGCCGAATCACGCATTAGCGTTTGGCTTTTTGTTGGGCTTGTTGTGATTTCAAGACAATACTTTGCAGTTCCTTAAAAATAGCAAAATGTTTGTTCGTCGAATACATTTTGGTATTGCCTTGTTTTTCGGAATGCAAAAAACCGACTTTTTCCAAGCGCTTCAGCTCGCGCTGAATGTTGCCGGGATCTTCTTTGATAAGCTTGGCTAGTCCGCGAACGTGGGTTTTAAAGTCCGGATACTTTGCATAGACAACTACGATTTTCCGCCGCACTCGAGAAGTAATAAATATATCCAGCATCGTTTGTCTCTTCTAACCCTTTTTCGTTTGATCTGTTGCTAATTCTACATTTTTCGCGCACAACCGGCAAGTGCCCGTGCCTCACTGCCAATTGTGGACTACCCGATTTATTTTGGCAATTATCTGGTCGTGGGTTGGCACATCGTTTTGATCGTAATAGTGGTCGGTGCTGATATAATTTTCTGTCACGCTTAAACAATGCAGCTCGTCGGCCAAAATATGCATGCGGTCGATGGCCTGCACCGAGGCAATCGGCGTGACCACCACCAAGCGTTTTATTTTGATGTGTTTGAGCAATTCGGCAGCCGCGCTCAACGATGTTCCGTGTTTAAAACCATCGGACACTAAAATCACTATATGCTCGCGCAGCATTGAAGAATCCAGCACGCCGCCTTCACCGAGCAAACGGTTAATTATGGCGAATTTCTCGCGCTTTTGATCATCGAGATAGCCGTGAAATTCGCTGTAATACTCTTCTATTTCACCCGGGGAAAGCGCATTGTTGTACACAAAACTGCCATCTTGGGTCACGGTTCCGACTGGTGAGTGCTCACCGGGCAACTTAACGTTTTCGCTGAGTAGCATCGTCAAAATGCAGTGCAACGAAATAGCAATCTGTTCACCCACTACCACGGCTCCATCGCCAAGCGCGACGACGATAGCGTTCTCAAATCTGTATTGCTGTAACTCTTGGGCTAATTTTTGTCCTGCTTCGGCTCGTGAATGAAAATACATAGAACCCATTTCAAATCCCCCTTCGTACAGAAACCAAGTCAGTTTTGAGCGAAAAGCCTAAAGTGCGAGGAAGCATAACCATAGTTATGTTGACGAGCGGTGCGGGATTTGCAGCCAAAAATGATTGGTTTATGGATGTGAGGAGGATTTGAAATGGGTTCATACTGCCTAAAGTGTACCAGACCACTTATAATCAATACACTATGTATTACTATCTGATAGCCCCTTTAAGCGTTGTGCGCAGTGATGAAGTCGCCTTTACCTACCACAACAAAAATCCGTTGGCTGTAGGTACTATTGTGCGCATCGGAGTAGGCAAAAAAGAACTGAACGGCGTTATTATATCGGCTACCAAAAAACCCCTGTTCGCCACCAAGGCCATAGCGGCCGAGCTGGTGCAAAAGCCGCTTCCTAAACCGCTGCTTTTGCTTGCCCAGTGGCTGAGCGAGTATTACGCCACCCACCTAGCCCTGACCTTGCAAACTATTCTGCCGGCTGGGTTGCAAAAACAACGCCGTGAAGCCTCTGTTACCAGCAACCCTCCCAAACGCAATCGAACAACTATTGTACTCAACCACGAACAAGCCCATGCCACGAAGATTATTACTGAACACCAATCTGCGACAATCCTGCTGCATGGCGTAACAGGATCGGGCAAAACGCAAGTTTATATCGAAGCTGCCAAGCACGAACTTCGCCACGGCAAGTCAAGCATTATATTGGTGCCAGAAATTGCCCTTACCCCACAGCTGGTGGCGGAATTTAATAATCACTTTGGCAACGTTGTGGTTACGCACTCCCACATGACTGAGCCCGAGCGGCATAAAACTTGGCTTGGTGTGCTTAACAACGACCAGCCGTTGGTAGTGATCGGAGCCCGGTCAGCGCTCTTTATGCCTGTCGAAAAACTTGGCTTGGTGGTGATAGATGAAGCCCACGAACCCAGCTATAAACAGGACCAATCACCGCGCTATTCAGCCCTGCGCGCGGCCAGTATTTTGGCCCAATTACACAAGGCCAAGCTAGTTCTGGGCAGTGCCACGCCGGCCATAACCGACTATTACCTGGCCGAAAAGACCAAAAGTCCCGTGCTCACGCTTACTAAACCGGCCATAATTTCGCAACTGCCCACGATTGAGCTGATAGACTCGCGCAACAAAGATTTCTTTCGTGAACATCGTTTTTTGTCCGACGCGCTGCTGGAGTCGATGCGCCAAGCGCTTCACGACCGCCAGCAAGTATTACTGTTCCACAACCGGCGCGGCACGGCGCCCACCACACTTTGCAGTAATTGCGGCTGGTCTGCGTTGTGCGGCTATTGCTTTGTGCCGCTGACCCTACATGCTGACCAGCACAAGCTGCTTTGCCACATTTGCGGGCGCAGCCAGCCAGTCCCACCCAGCTGCCCTGCATGCTCCGGCCCCAGCATTGTGTTTCGTGGCATTGGCACCAAGCTGATTGAAGACGAGGTGCGTAAGCTCTTTCCCAAAGCTAACATTGCCCGTTTTGACGCCGACAACTCCGGCGTTGATACCCTAGAAAAGCGCTACCAAGAGATATACGACGGTAATATACACATTATGATCGGCACGCAAATTCTTGCCAAAGGCCTGGACGTGCCAAACCTTAGCGTGGTCGGCGTGATTCAGGCCGATAACGGCCTGCACTTGCCCGACTATCAAGCCGAGGAGCGAGTATTCCAGCTGCTGTACCAGGTGGCAGGACGCGTTGGCCGCCACGAGCACCAAGGCCGCGTGGTAGTACAAACTTATACGCCCGACCATCCGACCATCCAGCTGGCGTTGCAACGTGATTATCAGCAGTTTTATCAGCAACAGCTCAAGGAACGCCAAACGGCTGGCCTTCCACCATTTACCTATTTGCTGAAGCTGACTACCTCGCACAAAACCGAGCAGGGTGCGGTCCGCGCCGCCCAAGCCCTGGCCCGCAAGCTGCGAGCCAGCCGTCCGCAGCTGGTTATTCTTGGCCCCACCCCGGCTTTTTACGAGCGTTTGCACGGCCACTATCGTTGGCAACTGCTGCTAAAAGGAAAAAAGCGAAGTGAACTTGTTGCTATTGCCAGGCACATTCCATCCGGCTGGCAATTTGATTTAGACCCCATTAACCTTCTGTGAAGATTACTGTTTTCCTTGCTTGGCCGAGCACGGAGGCTTTAGTCGAGTGCGAGCAAGAATGCAGGTCTTCTGTGAAAGTCGCAATTCCTTCTATATCTGTTAATTCGCCTCACTTTCCCGTATACTGTAAGCCAAATGACCCGAAACGACATTATTGTCCTGCCAAACCCGCATTTGCGCCAGAAATCTCAGCGTGTGCACGTGGTTACCGACGAAGTAAAGCAATTGATCGCCGATATGGAAGCGGCCATTTTAGATTGGGAAGACCACCGGCCGCACGAGCTCGGTGTAGCGCTGGCGGCCGTGCAAGTCGACCAACGCTCCCGGGTCGTCATTATACGCAGCAGCTTCGAGGACAAAGATGATCGCAGTTTTTTCGCGCTAATAAACCCCCAGGTCATAAAACTAGAAGGTTCCGTGCACTACGACCACGAAGGCTGCCTAAGCGTGAAGGATATTTACGGCCTGGTGCCCCGCCACACCAAAGTCCGCATTAAAGCGCTCGACACAGACGGCCACGAAATCCGCCTCAAGGCCCAAGGCTTTCTGGCCCGAGTATTGCAGCACGAGGTCGACCACACCAACGGTATTATGTTTGTTGACCATATAAAAAATAAAGACGCCTTTTTCAGGCTAACCGAGGAAGGTGAACTGGTAAGCATGCCTTATGAACAAGTCGAAAAATCTCGTATTCTTCGGTAACGAGCGCTTGAGCAGCGGTTTTCAGCCGCATGGCGCACCAACGTTGCAAGCCTTGATTAATCATGGCTACGATGTGCGGGCGATAGTCGCCAACTACGAAACCGGCCAGTCGCGCAATGCTCGCACGCTCGAGATAGAAGCAGTCGCCAAGCAACGTAGCATTCCCGTGCTGCTCCCAAACAAACCAGAAGAAATTATCGAACAATTAGCTAGCTATCAGCCGGCAGCCGGCGTGCTGGTGGCTTATGGGCAAATCATTCCCCAGTCGGTCATCGACCTTTTTCCGCACGGTATTCTCAACATTCACCCCTCACTGCTGCCCCAATATCGCGGCCCAACACCTATCGAACAAGCACTATTAGATGGCGCGCCCAAAACAGGTGTGTCAATCATGCAACTGGTCAAAAAAATGGATGCTGGACCGGTTTTTGCCTGGGAAGCAGTAACCCTGAGCGGCTCCGAGAGCAAACAGGAGCTAACCGACAGATTACTAAACCTTGGTTCCCAACTACTATTGGATGTATTGCCTGATATCCTAGATGGCTCGGCCACACCGACCGCCCAAGACGAAACCAAAGCCACCTATACGTCGCTCATCCAAAAGAGCGACGGCCTGCTCGATCTAAGCAAACCCGCAGAGCAATTGGAGCGCCAAATCCGAGCCTATGCCAACTGGCCGAAAAGCCGGGCAACGCTTTTCGGCCACGACGTCGTTATTTCCAAGGCACGAATAGCAAAAGACGCCAGCGATGGCGTGCTCGTACTCACCTGTAACCCGGGCTGGCTAGAAGTAATGGAGCTGCGCGCTCCCAGCGGCCGGAGCATGAGCGGCGCGGACTTTACGCGTGGCTACAAAAAAGACTAGCCCCCTTACGCGGCTTCGCCAAGCAGCATATCTTTGTTGGCCGTAACTTCTTGCTTCAGTTTTTCGAGCTGTTCTTTGACCACCTCTTTGTAGTTGGGGCAGTTTTTCTCGAGCCAATTCAGGGCTTCTTCCTGTTTGCCGCTGTCGATTAGCTTTTCGAACGCTTCTAGCTGCTCATCACTCAAACCCTTGGACAGCTCGGTGCCAACGCGCAGTTCGAGTTCTTCGTACAGGTGCGCCAAAAAAGCCTTCTTTTCCTCTGCCGGCATGTTACCAAGGCCCAGGCTTGCCAAAAATGTATCGTCCAGTTGGAACATATATTCTTTGCTCTACCTCACTACGTACATAGTAGATGATTTAACAGTAGATACCAAGGGTTTGTTTGCGTTAGACAGCCAAAGATGTGTTATCAGATGGCGACTGGTCAGTGGCGAATAGTCGTAAGCTCTCGGCTTGCAACTGAGTGAAGCGGGCGTATTCTCCCCTGAATTCTTGTTTTTCTTTAGGGTTCATGTGGCTAAACTGGTACAAGGCTTGCTGGTAGGGCGCCAAAAGCGCTTGGCGCTCAGACTTGCTAAGGGCGGGATAGCTTTCTACTACCTCATCCAATAGCTCTTGCACCAGCGTATCAAACGGATGCTTAATCTGTTCCAGGCGGGATACATCCCAGCCGGCGCGCTCAATACTGTCAATTAGTCCGTTGTAGTGAGCTGCGGCCGAAGACAGTTCGGCCAACACGCTGTGGCCGCTTAGGAACGCGGCGGCGTGCTTGATTGAAGAGCGAAGGCTCTGCCAAGTAGCTGTTTGGGCAGAGACTTGCTGAGTATTCTTTGACATTTTGTAGCAACCTTTGTAATTTTTATGTTTTGTTACTGTGTATGTTTATTTTATACCATAAGCAAATTACTTTTACAATATATATTACATAATAAAACTAAGTATTTTTTACAATACCTAGTTTTTACGCCTGATTATAGGGAACGTTTGACTAATTCGCGCCTAAAGAATTCCAGCTTGTCGCCTTCTTGAAGGGCCAGCCGGCCCTTGGTGCGCAACTGCAAGCCACACATCTCGCCTTCAAAAATCTCTTTGGCCTCTTGCTGCTGGCGTTTAATTGTTACCACTTCGACTTCGGCAACTGCTTCGTCACCGCGCTGGACCCGGGCTAGTACGCCAGGCTCTACTTTGCCCTTAGTCACCTCGCCGCCACAAATAACTTCGTTTTTGGCGGTGTGGAAAATGCCGCGGATGATCAAACGGCCAATTTCGGTCTCGATAACCTCGGGGCTCAACAACTCGGTCAACACGGCTTTGGCGTCGTCAATTAGTTCGTAGATAATCTTGAAGATGCGCACCGATACCTTTTCGCGGGCAGCCAAGTGCTTGACCGCAGGCGGTAACTGCACATTAAAGCCATAAATAATCGCTTCGCTGCCAGCCGCCAGACGTACGTCGTTTTCGGAAATATTGCCCACACCTGAGCCTATTACGCGCAGCGATAGCTCGTCGTTCTCCAGCAGTCGCAAGCTATCGGCGACCGAGGTCAAAGAGCCCTGCACGTCGGCCTTCAAAATAACATTCACCTGCTGCTTTTCGCGGTGCTTGGTCATCATGTTTAGCAAATCAGTGCTGCTCATATTGCTCTTGGTGGCTTCTTTTTGGTGCTCTTGCTTGTGACTAGTGGCCAGAGAGCGAGCGGCTTTTTCGTGGCCTACCGCTACAAACCTGTCGCCAAACTGAGGCAGCTCTTTAAAACCGGTCACTGTGGCTGGGGTTGAGGGCCCAGCCTCTGACATTGGCCGGCCGGCGTAATCAAGTAGGGTACGGACTTTGCCGTACGAACTGCCGCCTACAATGTAAGCACCGGGTCGCAATATA
>Ga0137376_10000265_pt1 | contig 21702 bp, 18 predicted proteins | sample SagtaG_23_FD_104814 | JGI IMG/M metagenome (GOLD analysis project Ga0137376, IMG submission 104814) | Vadose zone soil microbial communities from Sagehorn Ranch, Mendocino, California, USA - Sage2_L_20_16 metaG | ecosystem: Environmental > Terrestrial > Soil > Vadose zone | place: USA...
CGGTCGCCGTGCTGGCCGCGGTCGATCCGGAGACCGCCCGGCGGGCGGCCGAGCGCATCGCGGTCACCTACGAGGTCCTGCCGGCGGTGACCGATATGGAGGAGGCCCTCGCGGCCACCGCCCCGCGCGTGCACGACTTCGGGAACATCCTGCGCCACCTGCGCATCGTCCACGGCGATCCCGAGGCCGCGGCCGAGGTGTGGGCGGAGGGCTACTATGAGACGGGAATGCAGGACCAGGCGATGCTGGGGCCCGAGGCCGGAATGGCGATTCCCGCGGACGACGGCGGAGTCGATCTGTACGTGGCCACCCAGTGGCTGCACGTCGACCGCCAGCAGATCGCTCCCTGCCTCGATCTTCCGCCCGACAAAGTGCGGCTGCACCTCGCCGGCGTCGGAGGGGCGTTCGGCGCCCGGGAAGACGTCAGCATGCACATTCATGCCTGCCTGCTCGCGCTGCGGACCCGCAGGCCGGTCAAGATGGCCTATGGCCGCGCGGAGTCGTTCTTCGGCCACGTGCACCGGCACCCAGCCCGGATCTGGATGCGGCATGGGGCGAGGCGCGATGGGACCCTCGTCTCCGTGCGCGCGCGCATCCTGCTGGACGGCGGGGCGTATGCGTCCTCGTCATCGGCGGTCGTCGCGAACGCCACCACGTTCGCCACGGGACCGTACGAGGTGCCGAACGCGCTGATCGAGGGGACGTGCGTCTACACCAATCATCCGCCGTGCGGCGCGATGCGGGGCTTCGGCGCGGTCCAGGCCTGCGTCGCCTACGAAGCGCAGATGGACAAGCTGGCCGCGCGGCTCGGGCGAGACCCCGTTGACCTGCGACTCCAGAACGCGCTGTCCACGGGGTCGCTCCTGGCCACAGGCCAGATCGTGAGGGGGAGCGCGCCCGTTCGGGAGGTGATCCGGCGCTGCGCCGCGCTGCCGATGCCCGACCCCGCGCCTCGCGATCCCGGCGGCAGGGGAGGAGGCCGCGCCTACCCGGGCGGCGCCGGGAACGTGTCGCGAGGGGAGGGGCTGCGGCGGGGCGTCGGGTTCGCGGTCGGGTGGAAGAACCTCGGATACAGCGAGGGGTTCGATGACTCATCCGAGGCGCGCGTCCGGCTCGCCGCCGGCCCGGGTGGGCCCAGGGCCGAGGTGGAGTGCGCCGCAGCCGAGGTGGGGCAGGGGATCCAGACGGTGCTCGTCCAGATCGTCCGCACCGAACTGGGCGTCGAGACCGTCGTGATCCATCCGCCGGACACCCGGATCGGCTCCGCGGGATCGACGTCGGCGTCCCGGCAGACGATGATGTCGGGCGGCGCGGTCCAGCTGGCGTGCCTCGCCGTCCGCGAGGCGCTGTTCGCCCGGGTGCGGCAGCGGACGGCCGTCGAGGGGACGGGGCTGCGGGGCGATCTCGGGATCGAGGGCGGGCAGGTGTGCGCCGGCGGGGTCCCGCTCGCGCCCCTGGAACGGTTCTTGGGCGAGCCGGTCGAGGCGACGCGCGTCTACCATCACCGCCGGACGCGTCCGCTCGATGCGGCCGGACAGGGCGACCCCCATGTGGCGTTCGCCTTTGCCGCGCAGCGCGCCGTCGTCGACGTGGACACGGATCTTGGGCTGGTCCGGGTCGTCCAGATCGCGACGGCGCAGGACGTCGGCCGCGCCCTGAACCCCCAAAGCGTCTACGGCCAGATCGAGGGCGGGACCGCCCAGGGGTTGGGGCTGGCCCTCATGGAGGAAGTTCAGCTGAAAGACGGGCTGATCGAAAACGCGTCGTTCACCGATTATCTGATCCCGACGATCCTGGATATGCCGCCCGTCCTGGCCGCGCTCGTGGAGGAGCCCGAGCCGGGGCTCCCGTTTGGCGCGAAGGGGGTGGGCGAGCCCTCGACCGTCGTCTCGACCGCGGCGATCCTGGCCGCGCTGCGCGACGCGACCGGCCGCGATCTCCACCGTGCCCCGGTCCGCCCCGATGATTTGGTCGGACTGACCCCACCCGCGGCGACCCGGGAGCCGCCCCCATCGCCCGAGGTCCCGGGGCCCGCCCCGATCCCGAAATATCTCGGGCTGGAGGCCGGTCAGCAGGAGATGATGGGCGGGTAGGCTTACCGGGCGGCGAAGCGGAAGTTGCTGTATTCGGCCTTGAGCGAAGCGTCGAACCGGGTCGAGTGCAGCACCTGCTCGGTGAGCACCCAGATCCCGTTCATGAGGGAGTACCGCTGCTCGATATCCATGCGCCCCCACGCATATTGGAGCGTCCCGTCGATCACCAGGCCTCGATCGTAATCGATCCAGACGATCAGTTCCCGGGGATTGTTTTTGGGATCCCGGGCCTTGCCCTGGACCAGATAGTACCGGTCATCGTCCACGAGCTTCTCCCCGAGCACGGTGAGGTCGAACCTTGACAGAAACGCCCCCACGGGCTCGCTGGATTCGAACAGCCGGCCGACGACGTACTGGTTGATGGCGCCACAAAACGTGCCGGCCGTCACCTCCCCGACGGTGAGCGTCTGGCGCCCCTGGTCGAGGCGCAGCGTTCCGCTGAACACGCAGTTGGGCCGCCCGGTCACCGGCTTCTCGATCCACAGCTTGAAGACGGCGTCCGCAATGCCAGAAATGCTCCCGCTCGCCGCCGACACGCGGGAGAGGACCTCCTCAGGGGGAGGTGGCTGGGCCGCGGTCCGCTCGGTCAGCAGCAACAGGGCGACCGTCAGCGCCGCGGCGGTAGCCACCGCGCGCGAGAGCGGTGGCGGATAGGCCTGCACGTCCTTCATCCTACCATAGTTGGCTGAGGACGCCACGACCTTCGCCGAACGCCCTCAGGCATGGGATCTCATCACGGGTTTCCGCGGCGGATCCGGAGAACAATCCTGCCGAGGACATGCCCCCGCTCGAGCCGCGCGTGCGCTTTTGCCGCCTGCGCAAGCGGATAGATCGCCGCAATCGGGACGCGAAGCCGAGCCTCGGCTGCGGCCCGTCCCAGCCGCGCGAACTGGCTCGGACCGGTTGCCGCGTTATAGACAAGCAGGCGCACCCCGCGGCGGCGGCGGGGCTCGGGTTCGACGCCGTCGGGGTACGCCACCCGCCCTCCGGGACGCACGAAGCGGAGGCACCGCTCGAGCGCGTCGCCGCCCGCGAGGGCCAGGACGGCATCGATCCCGTTGGGCGCGAGCGCGCGGAGGCGTTCCGTGGCGTCGCCGTTCCGGGTGTCGATCACGGCATCGGCGCCGAGCCGCCGAACGAGCGCGGCGGCGCGGCCGCCCCTGACCATCGCCAGCACCCGCGCCCGCCGGCGCTTCGCGAACTGCACCGCAAGCGTCCCCACCGCCCCGGATGCCCCGAAGATGGCCACGGTCTCTCGCGGCCGCACGCGGAGGTGGTCGTCGATGCCCTGGAGCGCCGTCACGCCCGTCGCCGCCGCTGCGGCCGCGTGAAGGAGATCGAGGCGCCGCGGCACGCGTCCGACAGTTCGGGCGTCGACCGCCACGTACTCGGCGTAAAACCCGCCTTTCCCAGACGTGCTCGTCCCCCACACGCGGTCCCCGATGCTGAAACGCCGCACCCGCTGCCCTCTCGCCACGACGACTCCCGCGCCGTCTGTCCCCAGCACGAGCGGAAACTTGGGGCGCCCGCCGGGCCACCAGGAGCCGTCGCGGACGTGCGTATCCCACACGCCGACACCGGCTCCGGCAAGGGCGATGAGCACCTCGCGCGGGCCAGGCTCGGGAGCCGCCAGGCTGCGGAGCGTGAGGACCTGCGGCGGACCGAACCGCCCGATGGCGGCGGCCTTCATCTTCGTGAGTACTTTCCTTCGATTCACGACGGGTCGACCGATGCCATGCGGTCCATGGTTGTCTCTTCCTCGGCGTCTCTCCTGCTGAAGCGCTTCCTACAGTCGAATGTCCGGGGTTCCCTCTCTGTGTGTGCTCGACGCGCGATCACGCGGGCGAAGGAGAAGCGGGCCGGGAGCGGAACCATTCCTCGAGCCCAATCACAACGCAGGGTCACTCTCGATGCTTGACCGGATTACGGTCTCTGTGGTGCAGCACCGCTTCGTCGCCATCGTCGCCGAGATGGGCGAGGCGATGCTGCGCACCGCCTACTCCCAGATCTTGAACTCGAGCCGGGACTTCTCGACCGCCCTGTGCGACGGGCAGGGCCGGCTGGTGGCCCAGGCGGAGCACGTGCCGATCCACGTCGGCGGGCTCCCGTGGGCGGTGCGGGCGGTCCTCGAGGACTTCGAGGGCGGCATCCGCCCCGGCGACCTCTTCCTCCTGAACGATCCGTACCACGGCGGGAACCACCTCCCGGATCTGACGGTGCTCCTCCCCGTGTTCGCGCACGGCCATCTGGCCTTCTGGTCGATCAACCGCGCCCACCAGAGCGACATCGGGGGCTCCACGCACGGCGCCTACAACCCCGCGGCGACCGAGATCTGGCAGGAGGGGATCCGGATCCCGCCCCTCAAGCTCTACGACGCCGGCGACCTGCGCGAGGACGTGATGCAGATGATCGCGGCCAACGTGCGCCACGCGCAGGATTTCCTCGGTGACCTGCGGGCCTCGATCGGCTCCGCCCGGCTCGGGGAGCGGCGTCTGCTGCGCCTCGTGGACGAGGCCGGCGTCGACACGGTGGGGGCGGCGGTCGGGGAGATCCTGGACAGCACCGAGCGTCAGACCCGCGCCTGCATCCGCGCGTGGAAGGACGGAGTCTACCGCGGGATGGCCGTGCTGGACGACGATGGCCACGGCGCCACCGACATCGCCATCCGGGCGACCGTGCACAAAGCCGGCGATCAGCTGACGGTCGACCTGACCCAGAGCGATCCCCAGGTCGAAGGATTCGTGAACTCGTCGTACCCCAACACGATGTCCGCGGTCCACATGGCCCTGGCCTACCTGATCGACCCCGACATTCCGAAAAACGACGGAACGTTTCGTCCCCTGACCGTCGAGCTCAAGCAGGGGACGATCGTGTGGCCGTATCCCCCCGCGCCCGTGACCCTCTCGACGAACCACTGCGGTCAGGAGATCGCCGAGGCCGTGATCAAGGCGCTGGCCCGGGCGTGTCCGGAGCGCGCGATCGCGGGATGGGGACGCCGGTTTCGGATCTCCATCCGCGGGGTGGATCCCCGGACGCGGCGGCCGTTCATCTGGCACATGTTCCACGCCCGGCCCGGCGGCGGCGCGTCCGCCGCCGGGGACGGCTGGCCGTCGGCGGGGGAGGGACAGGCGGCCGGCGGCATCAAGTTCGGCAGCGTGGAGGTCACCGAGGTGCGGTTCCCGCTCTTCCTCGGGCGGCACGAGTTCCGGCCGGGCTCGGGCGGGGCCGGCCGTTTTCGAGGCGGGGTCGGGTCAATTCTTGAGATGAAGATGGAGACCGCTGAGCCGGCGCGCGCCAACACCGCGGGCGACGGGGTCCGCCATGCGCCGTACGGACTGTTCGGCGGGAAGGACGGCCTCCCGCACCGCTACCGGTTGGTCTCTCGCTCGGGATCCCGGTGGCTTGCGACCAAGGAGGTCGGGATTCCGGTGCGCCCCGGGGACGTCTTCCTCGTGGAGTCTTCCGGGGGCGGCGGCTACGGCGATCCGGCGGAGCGCGAACCCGCGGCGCGGGCCGCAGACCTGGACAACGGGTTCATCACCGGGCGGCGCGCGCGAGCGGTGAACGGACCGCGGCGCAGGCGGCGCTGAGCCGCGATTCGGGACGATCAATGTTTCGGATCGGCATCGACGTCGGAGGGACGTTCACCGACCTCGTCGCGGTCGATGAGGCCGGACGGGTCGCCCTGACCAAAGCGGCGTCCACCCCCGACGATCCCTCGCGCGGCATCATCGAGGGGCTGGGACTGCTCGCCGGGGAGTTGGGGCGGGATCTGGCCACGCTGCTGGCCGAGACGGACCGGCTCGTCCACGGGACCACGGTCGCCACGAACGCCCTGATCGAGCGAAAAGGCGCGAGGGTCGGCCTGCTCACCACCGGCGGCCACCGCGACGTCCTCGAGATGCGCGAGGGGCTGAAGGAAGACCGGTACAACCTCCGGATGCCGCCGCCCGTCCCGCTGGTCCCCAGAGCGCTCAGGATCGGGATCCGAGAGCGCATCCGGTTCGACGGGACCGCCGCCGTTCCGCTGAGCCATGCGTCGGTCGAGGCGGGGATCCGCACGCTGGAGCGGGCGGGTGTGGAGTCGGTCGCGATCTGTTACCTCCACGCCTATCGCAACCCCCGCCACGAGGCCGCGACCCGGCGGATGGTGATCGAGCGCCTGCCGGACGCCTACATCTCCGTCTCCTCCGAAGTCCTCCCCCAGATCAAGGAATACGAGCGGGTCTGTACGACCGTCGTGAACGCCTACGTGGGGCCGGTCCTGTCCCGCTACCTCGGGATGCTGGCGACGCGGCTCACGGACGCCGGGTACCGCGGCGACGTCCTCATCATGCAGTCGCACGGCGGGGTGGCGGGGATCGAGGATTCGGTGCGGCTCGCGGCCGGGGCGATCCTGTCGGGCCCGGCCGGCGGCCTGGCCGGGAGCCGGTACTGCGGACGCCTCCTCGGAGGCGGCGACTTCATCACCTTCGACATGGGCGGCACCAGCACCGACATCGCCCTGCTCGAAGGGGGCGAGCCCCCCATCACCGGCGACAAGGTCGTCGGTGGGCACAAGGTGGCGCTCCCGAGCCTGGATATCCACACGCTTGGCGCCGGCGGCGGCTCGATGGCCCGTGTGGACCCCGGCGGCATCCTCCACGTCGGACCGCAGAGCGCCGGTGCCGTGCCCGGACCGGCCTGTTACGGCAGGGGCGGGTCCGCCGCGACGGTCACCGATGCCAGCGTGGTGCTGGGGTTCCTGGACCCGGCAAACTTCCTGGGGGGCCGTACGCTGCTGGACGCCGGGGCGGGACAGCGCGCGGTGGAACAGGTCGCCGGCCAGCTCGGCTGCTCGGCCGTCGATGCCGCCGAGGGGATCCACAAGGTCGTCAATACCAACATGGCCGAGGGGATCCGGATCGTCTCGGTGCGGCGCGGGGTCGATCCCCGCCGGTTCACCCTCCTCGCGTTCGGCGGCGCGGCCGGCCTCCACATCACCCAAGTCGCGCGCCAACTCGAGATCGGCCGTGTGATCATCCCCCGTGTGGCCGCGGTGCTCTCCGCCTGGGGGATGCTGGCGACCGATCTCCGGTACGAGCTCGTGCGGACGCAGGTCGGGGAGGTGCGCCGGGTGGGGGCGGCCGGTCTCGGCCATCTCTTTGCGGAGATGGAGGCCGAGGGGCGGAGGCGTCTCGGGGAGGCCGCGCCGGGCTCGCCGCTGCTGCGGAAGTCGCTGGACATGCGGTATGGAGAGCAGATCTATGAGATCGCTGTGCCGCTCGACGGCCTGGCGATGGACGCGCCGGATCTGATCGATCAGGTCGTCGAGCGCTTCCGCCGCCGCCACGAGGCGCTCTATACCTACAGCGCCGAGGATCAGGACGTCGTGCTGGTCAATGCCCGCCTGACGATCGTCGGCGCCCTCCCGGTCACCCCGGTGGAACCTCGGGCCCTCACCGCCGGGGCTGGGGCTCCGGCGAAGCTGCGGCGCGCCTATCTGGGCGCGTGGACGGAGGTTCCGGTCCATCGGTGGGATACCCTGACGCCCAAGGCCGAGGTCGTCGGCCCGGCGATCTTCGAGTCCGCGACGACGACGGTAGTGGTGCGCGCGGGCGACCAGGTCCGGGTGACGCCGTTCGGCTGGCTCGACATCCGGATTTCTTGAAGATCGCCCGGCAGGGGCGGAACGGGACGGTGCCGTACGCTGTCGGGTGAATCCCGTTCCTCGGGGCACTCCAGGGGGGTGCGGAATGGACACGACCCAGCGCAATGGCGGCACGGCGGGCATCGTGAGCGCCGGCCTGCTCGTTCTGTTCCTGATCCTCACGATGGCCATGGGCATGGATCCGCACACCGCCGGCGATCCCGCCCAGGCACTGGCGATGATTGCCCTGAAGCGCGGTCTCTGGAGGTTGGTGGGCATCGTCGGGACCCTTGCCGCCGCTCTGGGGATCGTGTTCACGATTGGTCTCTCGAACCGGCTGAAGGAAGGGGCCCCAACCAGAGCGTCCGTGATTCTCTCTTTCGTCACTGTGGGGTTGGGTGGATATGCGCTCGCCTCCCTGATGCAGTGGAAGGGAGGCCTTCAACTCGCCGACTACGCGGTGAGAGATCAGGTCGGGGCGGGCCATGCGTGGCTGGCCCTCCGCGCGGCGGCCGGCGGTGCGAACGTGCTGGGGAGTGGGTTCGTGGGAGCGGCGCTGCTCATCGCCGGATGGGCGGTCATCGAGACCGCCGCCCTCAATCCCATCGCGGGGTGGGTGGGCGTCATTGCGGGACTCCTGAGCCTTGCCGGCGTGTTCGCCTCGGCGTCGTTCGCCGTCCTCATCGGCACCATCGTCTTCGATGTCATCTGGCTGGCCTGGGCCGGTGTCGAGCTCCGCAGCCCTCAAGACCCCCGAGGCGCGCCGACGTCGCTCAGACGCTGAATCCTCCGGCCAGTCCCAGTTCGTGGACGGCGTAGATATAGACACCGGCGTTCCAGGCAAACGGAACTTCGGCGGTGTAGAATCGCCGGGTCAGCGGCGTGCCGTCGGGATCGTACACCTCGTTCACCGCGTTGTAGCGCAGGTACCATTCCCCGATCCGGGCGAGGTCGGCGAAGGCGCCCTCCCGGTCCCCGTGCCGGGCTTTGGAGACCGCGCAGAGGGTGCCCAGCCACGGCCAGATCAGCGTCCGATGGTAGTCGGGGATGCCGGCCAGGTAGTACATCGGAAAGACCCGCCACGGCGGATACACGGGGTGGCAGACCCGGAGCGGGGTGGTGCGGTCGAGCGCCTGCTCGCGGATGTAGCCCAGGATTCGCCGCGCCTGGTCGCCGGTCGCGAGGCCGAAGAGCATCGCGAGGACGTTGCCGTCGGATGAGAATCCCCCCCGCTTGGAGTGGTAGAGCCAGTCACTGAAGTACTCGCCGGCCCAGAAGATCTGCAGCCGCTCGAGCACCCGCGCGGCCGTCCGGCGGATCTCCTCGGCCTCCGCCCCGCGGCCGTTCATCTCCTTGAGCTCGGCATAGGCCCGCAGCCCCTCCAGGTAGATCACATTGAGGTTGAAGACCTTGTTCCGCTTGATGATGGAGTCCATCCAGTCGGCGAGCCAGTAGGACTCGATCAGGCCGTCGCCGTCATGATCGTGGCGGCCGAGCCAGCGGATCGCCCGGTCCATCACGGGGTCGAACCGTTCGCAGAGCGACATGTCGCCCGTGCGCTGCAGGTACTCCCGGGAGGCGATGAGGTAGAGCGCGGTGGGATCGATCGGGTCGGCGAAAATCCCTCCGGAGCGGCCGACCACTTTTGGGCGAGACCGCAGCGTGTTATAGCCGGTGAAATGATGCCCCACGAATTCAACCCGGACGGGGAACTTGCCGGAGGGAAACTGATACTTCGTGAAGGTCTCCAGTTGGGCGCGCGCCTGGCCGTGGTCCCCCAGCGCGAGCGCGCCGAACACCGCCCAAAACCCGTCCCGCGCCCAGTAGGCGTTGAAGTGGAGGCGGCCCGCGACGATGCCGTCGGGGTTGTAGCACGCTCTGAGGTCGCGCACGGCAACCCCGTAGGCGCGGCGGATGGTATCGAGCACTGCGGCGTGGTCGGTCTGAGCCATGCGCGACGCTGCCCCCAATTCGCCGGGACCGCGTGGGGCCCTCCCTGGGAGGACATTCCCTGCCCCTACGCCAACACCCCGTGCGTGGAGTACGGGATCACGCTGCCCTCCGCGGGGCCGCTGGCCGCGCCCGACGCCCTGATGGCCGTCGCGACGCTGGCGGAAGCGGTCGGGTACGCGTCGCTCTGGGTCACCGATCACATCGCCATTCCCGAACAGTCGACCAGCCCGTACCCGTACCGGCCTGACCGGAAGCCCCCCTGGCCGCCGACCATCCCGTACCTCGATGCGTTCACCACGTTGACCTGGGTGGGCGCGGTGACCCGCAGGGTCCGGCTCGGCACCTCGGTCCTGATCCTTCCGCTGCGGCCTCCGCTGATCGTGGCCAAGACGGTGGCGACCCTGGACTCTCTCACCGGCGGGCGGATGATCCTCGGCGTGGGCGCGGGGTGGCTCAAAGAGGAGTTCGATCTGCTGGGGCAATCGTTCGAGGATCGCGGGCCGCGCATGAAGGAGGCGATCCGCATCCTCAAGGCCTGCTGGGGACCCGACCCCGTGAGCTTCCAGGGGCGGTTCTACCGGCTGCCGCCGTTCGGGCTGGACCCCAAGCCGGCTCAGGGCGCCCGGCTGCCGGTCCTGGGGGGAGGCGAGAGCGATGTCGCGCTGCGCCGCGTGGCCGAGGCCTGCGACGGGTGGCATCCCTTGAATCTCCTGCCCGAGCAGATCGCCGAACGGCTGGGGCGGCTTCGCGAGTGGACGGCGCGGGCCGGGCGCTCGATGTCCGACCTCTTCCTCACCGCGCGTCCCGGGGTGAGTCACCCCCTCACGCCCGACCTCGCGGCGCAGTATGAAGCCCTCGGGATCCGGCTCCTCGTCGCTGACTTGGACTATCGCCGGCTGACATTGCCCGAGGCGCTCGCGCAGGTGGCGCAGCTCGCCCGGACGTTGCATCTCCCGGGCGCGCCGGTCGTGTGACCAAACGAGCGATCGGTGCGCCGGCCCACCGCTGAGATCGTGCTCGCGTCGGCGTCGCCCCGGCGGGTGGAGCTCCTCGCCTGCGCCGGCATCGTGGTCACAGTGGTCCCCAGCGGTATCCCCGAGGAGCTCCGTCCGGGGGAGACTCCGGACGAGCATGTCCGGCGGCTGGCCGCGGAGAAGGTCCGAGCCGTCGCGGCGTCGCATCCCGGGCGCTTCTTCATCGGCGCGGACACGGTGGTGGTGCTGGACGGGGAAGTGCTGGGGAAACCACGCGATGCGGCCGACGCCGAGCGGATGCTGAGAAAGCTCTCGGGGGAGGTCCACGACGTCGTCACCGGGTACGCGGTGTACGACGCTGCGGTGGACCGGATCCACGTCGAGGCGGTCACGACGCGGGTGTGCTTTCGATCGCTGGGCGATGAGGAGATCACCGCCTATGTGGCCGCCGAGCGGCCGTTCGACAAGGCCGGCGCCTATGCGATTCAGGGCCGGGCCGCCGGCATGGTGCGGAGGATCGAAGGGTCCTACACGAACATCGTCGGCCTTCCCCTCTGCGAGACGCTCGAGACCCTCGCCCGGATGGGGGCGATTTGAAGTAAAGAGTGAAGCGACTGTAAGGGAGGACCCATGTCGAGGATCGTGCTGCTCAACCCAATGCTCCATCCGTCCGGCCAGGAATTGCTGGCGGCCAGGGCGGAGATCGAGATCGTTCCCGCCGATTCCCCTCCGAGGCGCCTGGCCCAGGCGCTGGGGTCGGCCGACGGGCTCATCGTCCGCCTGCCGGCGCGGATCACCAAGGACCTGATCGCGGCGGCGGCGCGCCTGCGGGTGATCGGCACCGCGGGCGCGGGCGTCGACAACATCGACATCGCCGCGGCGACGGCGGCCGGGATCCCCGTCGTCAACAACGCGGGGATCGGTCCGAACCCGGTGGCGGAGCATGCCGTCGGCCTGATGCTCGCGCTCGCCAGGCGGATCGTGATGGGCGACCGCCGGCTCCGGCGGAAGGGGTGGGCCTGCCGGGAGCGCCTGCTCGGTGCCGACCTCGGCACCGAGCTCTCGGGCAAGACCGTGGGCGTCGTGGGGTTTGGGTTCATCGGCCGGAGGGTGGCGGGCATTTGCACGGCCGCGTTCGGCGCGCGGGTGCTGGGGTACGATCCATTTCTGGAGGACGGGCCGTTCGCCGCCGCGGGGGTGGAGCGCCGGCGTGACCTCCACGATCTCCTCCGCGATGCGGACTTCGTGACCGTCCACACGCCGCTGACGGAGGGGACGCGCCACGTCATCGGGGCGGGCGAACTGGCGGTGATGAAGCCGACGGCGTATCTCATCAACTGCGCGCGGGGCGGGGTCGTGGACCCGGGAGCGCTCTGCAACGCGCTCCGAGACGGCCGGATCGCAGGCGCGGGCATCGACGTCTTCGATCCCGAGCCCCCGAACGATCCGGATCCCCTCTACGCCCTCGAGAACGTGATCGTCACCCCGCACATCGCCGGGCTGAGCCACGAGACGAACCGCCGGCTGTCGCTCTCCGCGGCCGAGCAAGTCCTGCAGGTGCTGGCGGACGAGCGCCCTCCGCGCCTCGTCAATCCCGAGGTGTGGGACCGCCGCCGGCGCGGCTAGCGCGGGTCGCCCGGGCGGGCCGTTTTCCAGGAGAACGGCCGACCCCTGTGGTACTGAGAGAGCGTGCCGAAACGACCAGGCCGTCGAGCGCGAAGGCGCCCGCGGCGTCCCGCTCCCAGCAGACGGAAAGCCCGCGGGCAGCGCTCCCCCGCGCGCGAGTTGCGCGATGTGCTCAAGTCCCAGGCCGAGGCGAGCGAAGCGCTGAACGACGCGAAGGTGCCGTTTGCCACCGAGCCGGCCTTCGTCTTCAGGCCGTAGGCGATGGACAATCCCCTCTTCTTGACGATCAGCGAGCTCAGCGCGGGGCTCCAGCGGCAGGAGTTCTCGGCGGTGGACCTCGCGCGCACCGCGCTCGACCGCCTTGCCTCGTTCGGCCGGGACTACAACGCGGTGGCCAGCATTCTGCCCGAGCGGGCCCTCAAGGAGGCGCACGCGGCGGACCGGATGCTCCGGGACCGGCGCGACCGGGGGGCCCTCCTGGGCATCCCTTATGGCGCCAAGGATCTCCTCGCGGCGAGAGGCGCGCCGACGACCTGGGGCGCCCCGCCGTACGCCCGTCAGGTCTTCAACTATGACGCGGCCGTCATCGAGTCGCTCCGGCGCGCGGGCGCGGTGCTGGTCGCCAAGCTCGCGATGATCGAGCTGGCCGGCGGGGGCGGGTACCGGTATCCTTCGGCGTCCCTCCAGGGCCCGTGCCGGAACCCCTGGAATCCCGACCATTGGTCGGGCGGGTCGTCCAGCGGGACGGGGGCCGCGGTCGCGGCCGGACTCACGCCGTTCGGCCTCGGCTCGGAGACCTCCGGATCGATTCTGTCGCCGTCGTCCAACTGCGGGGTCACCGGGCTGCGCCCGACGTACGGGCTGGTCAGCCGGCACGGGGCCATGGCGCTGTCCTGGACGATGGACAAGATCGGACCGATGTGCCGCAGCGCGGAAGACTGCGGCTTCGTGCTGGAGGCGATCGCCGGTCCGGACTCGCGCGATCACGCGTCGGCCGGACGCGGGTTTCAGATGAGCCGCGGCGGCCTCCGGCGGCTCTCCAGCCTGCGCGTCGGCTACATGGCGGAAGAGTTCGAGGAGGGCGTGCATCCCACCGCCCGCGTCGCGATGCGGGAGGCCGTCTCGGCATTCCGGAGCCTCGGCCTCCGCTGGAAGCGGATCGTGCTCCCGGCGCTGCCGATCGACGCCGCGGCGAGAACGATCATCCGGGCCGAAGGCTCGACGGTGTTCAAGGACCTGATCAGGAGCGGCGGCCTGGCCCGGCTCGCGGACCGCCGCCAGGCCGTCGGCCTGCGCGCCGGTCTGCAGGTCACCGCGGTCGACTACTTGAGCGCGATGCGCGTGCGGCGGATGCTCCAGGAGGCCTTCGTCCAGATCTTCTCGGCCGTTGACGTGATCCTGGCTCCTTCGCGCTACGCGCCGGCCGGGCGGATCGACGAGCCCCTCGATCCCCTCTGGCGGACCCGCGGTCCCGGCGCCGTACGCAGGGCGCGCCGCGGCGTGCCGGGGGGCGGCGGCGTCGCGCTGGTGCCGGCGGGGAACCTGGTCGGGCTCCCGGCGCTCTCGCTGCCGTGCGGGTTCAGCACCACCCGTCTGCCCCTGGCCGTACAATTGGTCGGCCGGCCGTTCGGCGAGGACACCCTGATCGACCTCGGCCGCGCCTACCAGGCGGCCACGGACTGGCACCGCCGGACGCCCCCGGTCCCGTGGAAGCCGATCGAACCGAAGCGTGGGCCAAAGGGAAGGTCCGAACGATCGAAGTGAGCCGGCGCACCGCGGAGGTCGTCGTCATCGGCGCCGGGGTGATGGGAGCGAGCGTCGCCTACCACCTGGCCCGGCGCGGGTGCCGGGACGTGCTCGTCCTGGAGCGTTTCGATCGGCCCGGACTCGGGAGCACGGGCAGGGCGACCGGCGGCTTCCGCGCCCAGTTTACGACGGAAGTCTACGTCCGCCTCTCGCTCGCGGCCCGGGACCGGCTCGGACGCTTTCAGGAAGAACTGGGCGTGGACCCCGGCTACCGGCCCGTCGGCTACCTGTTTATGGCGCGGACGGCGGCGCAGCTCGAGGCCCTTCGGGCCGCGATGGCGATCCAGCGGGCGGCGGGCCTCCGAGACGTGCGCGAGGTGGGCCCGGACGACATCCGCCGGCTGTCGCCCGCGGTGCGCGCGGACGACCTGATCGGCGGCACATTCGGCCCGACGGACGGCTACATCGTGCCGCTCGAGATCATGCGCGGGTTCATCGAGACGGCGCAGCGGCTGGGGGTCCAGTTCGAGTACGATGCGGGGTGGGTCGAGTGCGTGGCCGAGGGCGGGCGAATCGTGGGAGTGCGCACCCCGCGGGGCGTTGTGGGGACGCGGCGGGTGGTCAACGCCGCGGGCCCCTGGGCGGGCCTGGTCGCCCGGACGGCCGGGGCGGACATTCCGGTCAGCCCTCTCCGGAGGCAGACGGCGGTGACGCAGCCGTTTCCCCGGCTGCCGGCGGACACGCCGATGACCATCAACGTGGACGATGGATTTCACTTCAGGGTGGGGGACGGCCGCGTCTGGCTGCTGTGGCCGGACGACCTGCCGGCCGACGATCCCTTTGACGTCACCTTCGACCGCTGGTGGCTCGACGGCCTGCTGCGCCGGGCACACGACCGGGTGCCCGTTCTTCGGGAGGCCGAGATCGACCTGGGCCGGTGCTACTGCGGCCTCTACGAGATGTCCCCGGACAAGCACGCCCTCGTCGGGCCCGCGCCGGGGGTGGAAGGCCTGTATCTGATCAACGGGTCCTCTGGGCACGGCGTCATGCACTCCCCGGTGCTGGGGGAACTGCTCGTCGAGATCATGCTGGACGGGCGCGCGCACACGCTGGACATCCACGCGCTCCGCCCGTCCCGCTTCGCCGAAGGCGCACCCAACCCGCAGAGCGAGATCCTGTGACGGTCGAGTCTTGCGCGCGGGATTCGCGGTGCCCTGGCTACCAGCGCGCGAGGCGGACGATGGCGCTGCGGATGCGGTCGACGCTCGGGAGATACGCCGATTCGAGCGGAGGCGCGTAGGGGACGGGCGTGTCGATGGCGCCGATGCGGCCGATCGGGGCGTCGAGCTGGGTGAAAAGGTGTTCGGCGACGTGGGCGGCGATCTCGGCGCCGATCCCCCCGCGGAGCCGGTCCTCGTGGACGATCAGCACCCGGCTGGTGCGCGTGACCGAGTCCGTGAGGGTCTCGAGATCGAGCGGGAGGAGCGTGCGGAGGTCGATCACCTCGGCGTCGACCCCCTCGGTGGCCGCCGCCTCGGCCGCTTCGAGACAGCGGTGGACCATCATCCCATAGGTGATGACGCTCAGGTCGCTCCCGCGGCGGCGCACGTCGGCCTTGCCCAGGGGCACGAACGCCAGACCCTCGTCCACCGGGCCGCGCTGAGACCGGTACAACGCCTTGTGCTCCAGGTAGAGAACGGGGTTGGGATCCGCGATCGCCGAGAGCACCAACCCCTTCGCGTCCGCGGGGGTCGCGGGGAACACGATCTTCACCCCCGGGGTGTGAAAGAAATAGGCTTCCACCGACTGCGAGTGAAACGGGCCGCCGTGTGTTCCCGCCCCGCAGGGCGCGCGAATGACGAGCGGCACACAGCCGCCGGCGCGGTAGGCGGACGTCGCCGCGACGTTGACGATCTGATTGAACGCGTTGGAGATGAAATCGGCGAACTGCATCTCGACCACGGGGCGGAGACCCAAGAGGGCCGCTCCGACGGCCGCGCCCACCGCGCCCGCCTCGCTGATCGGCGTGTCGATGACCCGGCGGGGTCCGAACTCGTCCAGGAACCCCTTCGTGAGCTTGAACGCCCCCCCGTACGCGGCCACGTCCTCGCCGAGGAGGATCACGGAGGGATCCGCGCGCAGCGCCTGACGCAGGCCGTCGGCGATCGCCTCCAGATAGGTCATCACGGCCACGGCCGGCCCTCGCAGTACACCCCGCGCTCCATCTCGGATGGATCCGGGGGCGGGCTGGCTTCGGCCCACGCCTGGGCCTCGTCCACCTCCGCCAAGACGGCTCCGCGCAGGGCCGCCACCTGCTCCGCGGTCAGGACTCGGGTCTCGATCAGGTGGTCTTCGAAGCGCTTCACAGGGTCCCGCGGCCGCCACTCGTCGATCAGCGCCTTCGGGACATAGGAGGCGTCATCGGCCTCGGAGTGGCCGCGCATGCGCATCGTCCGGCACTCGAGAAACGACGGACCCTCACCCGCCCGCGCGCGGTCGACGGCGCGCCGGGCCGCGTCGTGGACGGCGAGCACGTCGTTGCCGTCGATGGAGCAGGAGGCCATGCCGTACCCCGCCATCCTGTCGGCGATGGGACCGGCGACCTCGCGGTGAACGGGCGTCGAGTAGGCGAACTGGTTGTTCCAGCAGACGATCACCAGCGGGAGCCGGAGCACGGCGGCCAGGTTGGCACCCTCGTGAAACTCGCCCGTGGCCAGGGTCCCCTCGCCGCAGAACGCCATCGCCACCCGGGCCTCCCGGCGGACGATGAACGCCAGCGCCGCGCCGGCGGCCACCGGGATGCTGGCGCCGATGTGGTCGATGTGGAGGAGGATGCGGGGTCCGAGGCCTCCGATGTGCAGGTTCCCTTCCCGTCCCCGGGTCGGCGACCCGGTGCGCCCCAGGAAGTTCGCGAAGTAGTACCCGACCGGCATGCCCAGCACCAGCCGGGCGCCGAGATCGCGATGGAGCGTGGACGCCACGTCCTGCGGACCCAGGGCGTAGGCGGCCCCGACCGCGATCGCCTCGTGCCCGTACCCCGTGAAGCAGGCCCCCACCACCGCGCCCTGCTGATACAGTTTCACGATGCGGTCTTCGGCCAGACGCTGGAGGAGCATATGCCGGTACAGGGTGCGCAGATCGTCGGCCGCCAGGCCGGCAGAGGCCGCGGCGCGCGGCGCGGCCGTGCCCTTACGCCTCTCCGTCATGCGCCGTCCGCGCAGGATCTACCAGCCTCCATACGCGACCCAGCCGCCGTCGACGGTCACGCACGACCCGGTGATGTAGCCGGCGTCATCGCTGGCGAGGAAGGTCGCGACCTTGGCGACCTCTTCGGCGGTCCCGAACCGTCCGGCCGGGGTCCGCCGCTCGATGTCGGCATTGGAATAATCTCCGGAGACCTGGTCCCGCTCGTCCATCGGCGTCTTGATGTAGGCGGGATCGATGCTGACCACGCGGATGCCGTGGCGCGCCCATTCTGCGGCGAGGACTTTCGTGAGGCCGATCAGCCCGTGCTTGCTGGCGCAGTACGCCGCGCGCTTCGGCAGCCCCACTTCCCCCAGGATCGACGAGATGTTGAGGATGACGCCCCGGCGCTGCGGGATCATCACCCGCGCCGCGGCCTGCGCGCAGAGGAAGGCCCCGGTGAGGTTGGTGTCGATGGTCAGACGCCACCCGTCCTCCGGCAGGGATTCGGACGGGCCGATCATGGACGTGCCGGCGTTGTTCACGAGGACGTCCAGACGGTTCCAGTGCCGCCGGGCCGCCGCCGCCAGTTGCTCGCCGGTCGACGCGTCGCGCACGTCGCCCGCGACGGCGATCGCCTCGTGCCCCTCCCCGCGCAGCGCGCGGGCCACGCGCTCCCCCCGTTCCTCGGAGCGCGAGTTGATCACGAGCCGCGCGCCCTCCCGCGCGTACGCCCAGGCGATCGCTTCCCCAATGCCCATGCTCGATCCCGTGATCGCCGCCACATGACCGCCGAGCCGCATAGTCTCTCCCTCCTCTACATCTACATCCGCTACATCCGCGCCTCGCCGCGGGCCGCCAGGGCCTTGGCCTTCCGGACGGCGTCGATGCGCCGTTCCGCCAGCAGATCGGCCGCCCGGTACGTGGGAATCCCTTCTTCCCGGGAGATGCGAATGAGCGAGGACATCGTCTCCAGGATCCGCGAGACATTGGTCATGGCGCGCTCCCGGTTGAACCCGCCGGGGTTGAGACGGTCCGTGTCGAAGATCGTCCCCCCGGCGTTGACGATGTAGTCCGGAGCGTACAGGATGCCCCGGGCATGGATGTCCTGGCCGTCCCGCTCCTCCCGGAGCTGGTTGTTGGCGGAGCCGCAGATGATCTTGACCCTGAACCGCGGGAGCGTTTCGGCGTTGATGATGCCGCCCAGCGCGCAGGGACAGAAGATGTCCGCCGGCTGGGCGGCGATCTCCTCCGGGGGCGCGGCGGCGACGGAATACCCGCTCGTGATCGCCTCGACCTTCTCGCCGTCGATGTCGCTCACCACGACGCGGGCGCCCGCCCGGACCAGGAGGGGGACCACCTCCGACCCGACGGCTCCCAGCCCCTGGACGGTGACGGTGCGCCCCTCGAGCGAATCCGACTCGTAGACTGCCCGGGCGCACGCTTTCATGCCCTGCACGACGCCAAACGCGGTGGCCCCGCCGATGGGCCCCGCGCCTCCCCAGGAGGCCGGCAGGGTGACGACGTACGGCGTCTCCATCCGCATGTACTCCATCTCGCGCAGGGTGGTCCCGACGTCCTCGCCGGTGATGTAGATCCCGCCCAGCCGGTTGATGAACCGCCCCAGGGCTCGGAACAGCATCTCGCTCTTCTCGCGCCGCGGGTCGCCGATGATCACGCACTTCCCGCCCCCCAGGTTCACCCCCGCGGCCGCGTACTTGTAGGTCATGCCCCGCGCGAGCCGGAGCGCGTCTTCGATGGCGTCCATCTCGGACGGGTACGTCCACATCCGGGTTCCCCCGGTGGCCGGGCCGAGGGTGGTGTCATGGATGGCGATGACGGCCCGCAGGCCCACCGACCGGTCCTGGCAGATGAAGAGGTTCTCGTAATCGTACCGTTCCATGTACCCGAGGATGGACTCCATCGTCATGACACCTCCTGGCGCCCTTCCTTACGCGGTCGGGCTCTTGAGCCCGTGGAGGCTCCGGTAGTCGGCGGGAGCAGCGGGCGTCCAGCCCGCCAGCAGCCGGCCGGCCGGTTGAGACACTTCGACGGCGAGCGGCCGGCAGGTCGCCAGCGGATCGCCCCGCTCCGGACCGAAGATCTGGGCGGAGAGATCGCCGCCCGGGCAGGTGGAGAGGGCGCAGAGCAGGTCCATTTCCGCGAAGAACTCGAAGAAGTCTCCCGTTTTTGCCGGGCTCGCCTTCGCGAAGTACCGGCCGTCCCGCCTCAGCCCGGTGACCATGAAGATGTTCAGGACGTCGTGGACGTCGAACTCGGTGAGGCGGTAGGGGGCCACCGCGCGCACCAGATTCGAGTGGCAGGTGAAGTCGAACTCCTCCCCGTTCAACAGCTTGGTGACATACGGATCGCAGCGGGTGCCGAGCAGATCATGGCACCCGGCCCCGTCCTCGTCGATGCCGTAGTGGATCGTGTCGTTCGTGATCGTCAGCATCGGGCGGAGGTACGGCAGGCACGACCACAGGCGGTCGAACGTCGTGACGTGCGTGCCGTACAGCTGGCGGGTGCGGGAGGCCCAGAAGCGCTCGCGCGGGTTGTGCCGGTTCCAGACATTGAAGTCGGCCACCTGCGGTCCCTCGATCACCACGATGCGGCACAGGTGGCCCGCGGGGACGGCCCAGGCTCTGCCGGAACGGATCGGCACCACGAATCGCTCCCGGGGCGTCCGGCTCTCCGCCTCGCGGGCGAGCCGGCCGTAGAACTCGCGGTCCACGTCGAGCGGCGTGCCGGGACCGCGGTCATAGAGCGCGCGCGGCTGCGTCATTCCACACCTCCTGGAGAGCGTTCGGGCGCCTTTGGGCGCGCCCCCACCCCGAGATACGCCTGTCTCACCGCCTCGTTTCGCGCCAGGTCGGGGCCCGGCCCTTCCAGCGCGATGCGGCCGTTCTCAAGCACGTAGGCGCGGCGGGCCAGCCGCAGCGCGGCGTTGGCGTTCTGCTCGACGAGCAGGATCGTGGTCCCCTCCCGGTTGATCTCGGCGACCCGCTGGAAAATCGCGCGGACGAGGACGGGCGCCAGCCCCATCGACGGTTCGTCGAGCAGGAGCAGCCGCGGCCTGGTCATGAGCGCCCGGGCCATCGCCAGCATCTGCTGCTCGCCGCCCGAGAGGGTGCCGGCGACCTGGCTCCGCCGTTCCGCCAGCCGGGGGAAGAGCGCGAAGACGCGGTCCAGGGCCCCCCGGGGGACGCGGGGCTCCGCGTACGCCCCAAGCCGCAGGTTCTCGTCGACCGTCATGAGGGTGAAGATCCATCGCCCTTCGGGAACCTGCGCCAGCCCCAGCCGGACGATCTCGTGCGCCGGGCGGACGTCGATCCGCTCGCCGGCAAACCGCACTTCCCCCGATCGCGGGCGCAGCAGCCCGGAGATCGTCCGCAGCGCCGTCGTCTTCCCGGCCCCGTTCGCGCCGAGGAGCGCGACGATCTCCCCCTCCTCCACGCGGAAAGAGACGCCGTGCAGCGCTTCAATGCTCCCGTAGGCCGTGACGAGGTCCCGCACCTCGAGCAGGCTCATTCCGGGTCCTCCCGGCCGAGGTAGGCCTCGATCACCCGCGGGTCCCGCTGGATCGCTTGCGGGACACCCTCGGCGATCTGGACCCCGTAATCCAGGACGATGATGCGGTCACTGATCCCCATGACGACGCTCATGTCGTGGTCGATGAAGAGGACCGTGACCCCCGAGTCCCGAATCCGGCCGACGAGCTGCACGAGCCCGGCCTTCTCGGCCGGATTCATCCCGCTCGCCGGCTCGTCGAGGATGAGGAGCCGGGGGGCGGTGGCGAGCGCCCGGGCGATCTCCAGACGCCGCTGGTCGCCGTAGGCCAGCTCCCGCGCCCGGGAGCGCGCGCGCGCTTCCAATCCGACAAACGCCAGCCATCGGTAGGTCTCGTCGCGCGCCCAGGCCTCTTCCCGCCGGTGCAGCGGCGTGTGCAGGAGGGAGTCGAGCGTCCCCGCCCGCGTCCTGCCGTGAAGGCCGATCATCACGTTCTCATCCACGTCGAGGTCGGGGAACAGGCGGATCATCTGAAAGGTGCGGGCGATCCGCCGCTTCACGATGAGGTCGGGGCGGAGGCCCGTGATGGCCGCGCCGTCGAAGGTGATGCGGCCGCCCGTGGGGCGCAGAAACCCGGTGATGCAGTTGAACACCGTCGTCTTCCCGGCCCCGTTGGGGCCGATGATGCTGAGGATCTCCCGCGGCCGGACGGTGAACGACACGTCGGCGACGGCGACCAGCCCACCGAAGCGCATGGTGAGGGCCTCGACCCCGAGGACGGCGCCGGTCTGGACGTGTGGGGCGGCGGCGGTCATGGCTGCGCGGTCGGCGTCCGCTCTACTCGGGCGTGGGAGCGCCGGCCGCGATCTCTGCCGCGGCCCTCGCTTCGGAGAGCGCGACCGCCCGTTTGACGATCTGCCCGATCCGGCTCGGCCACAGTCCCTGGGGGCGCAGGAGCATCAAGACGATGAGGCCGACCCCGAACGCC
>Ga0137376_10000267_pt1 | contig 21663 bp, 21 predicted proteins | sample SagtaG_23_FD_104814 | JGI IMG/M metagenome (GOLD analysis project Ga0137376, IMG submission 104814) | Vadose zone soil microbial communities from Sagehorn Ranch, Mendocino, California, USA - Sage2_L_20_16 metaG | ecosystem: Environmental > Terrestrial > Soil > Vadose zone | place: USA...
GTGCCCACCGGGACCTTCTCGCTCCAGATGTACTTGACCGCCTTGGGGCCGCGAATGCGCGAGTAGGGCACCAGCATGTACACGGCGAGCGCGCTATCGTTCTTGCCATCCTTCTCGTCAGCCCCGCGCGGAAACTCGACGGGGCGCCACGACCAGGCCAGCACCGGATACGCCTTCAGATCCCATTCGTACTCCTTGGCGGCCTGAATCCCAAGATTCTTGGCGTAGGCGTGCAGGAAGCGCTTGCCGTCCTCCTCCTTGACGACGTACACCTCCTTGCCGGCGTCCTTGCGGACCTTCCAGTCCGACGGAAACTCGCCGACCGCCGCCTTGCTGAAGTCGTCGATCACGCGACAGTCGCCCGCTGGTGCCTGCGCGCCCACCGTCGAGACTCCGCCCGCGAGCACGGCGCCGAGGAGCACCACGACCGCCCGAGCCACCCCACTCTTCATCGACCGCGCCTCCACCAGTGATGGACGAGAGTGTCGACGACCTCGCCGAGCTGACCGATGGTGCGGCACTCGCGGACGAGATCGCAGGCCGGCGCGTAGAGCGGCATCACGCTATCGCCGACGCCCCAGCCCCATTGTCCTTCGGGATTGAGCCAGATAATACCTTTCACACGCTCGCGCATCATGCGGAGGGCCCACGCCTGCGCGTCGTTGTAGTTGTTGCGGGCATCGCCCAGGACGAGGACCGTCGTGCGGCGATCCAGCGTGTCCAGGTCCCGGCGCACGAACTGGCTGAACGCGTATCCGAAGTCCGAGCGGCAGTGATAGTCCACCGGCGCCCCCTTCAACGCCCACTCGATGGCCCGTTCGACCGGGTACGTGTTGAACGCCTGCGTCACCTCGGCGATCTCCGACACGAAGACGAACGAGCGCACGCGGCTGAAACATTCCTGCAGGCTCCACACGAGCTGCAGCATGAAGCGCGAGGCGTTGCGCACCGAGTCCGACACGTCGCACACGGTGATGAGCTTCGGTTTGTCACGGTGACGCCGGCGCAGACGGATCTCCATCGGGATGCCGTCGTACTGGAGGCTCTTGCGGATCGTCCGCCGGGTGTCGATGCGGCCGCGTTGTTCCTGACGCTGCCGCAGGGCCAGCGCATCCTTGATCTTGCGGGCCAGTCGCGCGACGACGGTCTTCATCTGGCCGACTTCGTCGGCGGTCAGGGCGAAGAGCGGCTTGTCGCTCAGCGCCTCGCGCTGGAGCTTCTCGCCTTGACGCCAGGCCCGGCGCTCCAGCTCGCGCTCGACGTGCTGGCGGATCATCCGGCGAAACGCCTCCAGCCGCAGCTCGAGGTAGTTGCGGATGCGCGCGAGCTGACCGGGATCCAGGCCGCGCGCCTCGAGCCGCCGCATGATCTCGGCAAAATCGCGCTCGATGGCGCCAAGGTCGAAGCGGTCCTGGATGCGCCGCGAGAAATACCCGACCTGGAGGAAGTACATCAGTCGCTCGAGTCCGACCTGGCCACTGCCGGCGCGGATGGCCATCTCCATCTCGGCGCCACCGCCGCGCAGGAGCAGCTCGCTCAGGTCGTCGAGATCGAGTCCGTCCTCGGCGACCAGCTTGTCGACGAGATCCTGCACGCGCGGATCCTCCGGCCCGAGGGCTTTGCGCAGTCCCTCGCCGAGGGCCTGGAGGTCGAGGAAGTACAGGTTGAAGATGCGGTCGAACGTCTCGCGGTCGCGTCCTTCCTTGACCAGGGTGGAGGCCAGGGCCGTCTTGAAGGTCTCTCGATCCTCGAGACCGACCTCGGCGGTGGCCGCGAGGGCATCCAGCGCCTCCGACGGCGAGATCCGGATCTCGGCGCGACGGAGATCGCCGATGAACTCCAGGATGCGCTGGTCCAGGGATTACTCCGCGAGCACCTTGTCGAGCGAGCCGCGCACGCGCTCGAGGTCCTTCTCGTACTTCACGAGCAAGGTCAACGTCGATTCCACCACCTCGGCGTCGAGCGTCTGCGCGTTGAGGATGACGAGCGAGCGCGCCCAGTCGAGGGATTCCGAGATCGACGGTGGCTTGCGGAGGTCGAGGCCGCGGATCTTCTGGACGGCGGCGACGACCTTGCGTGCGAGGTCGGCCGGGATCTCGGGCACCTTGAGCCGGATGATCTCCAGCTCCTCGGCCGGGGCCGGAAAGTCGATGAAGAGGTGCAGGCAGCGCCGCTTGAGCCCGTCCGAGAGCTCACGCGCGTTGTTCGAGGTCAGCACGACCAGGGGCAGATGCCGGGCCCGGATCGTTCCGAGCTCGGGCACCGACACCTGGAAGTCGGAGAGCACCTCGAGCAGGAACGCCTCGAACTCGGGCTCGGCCTTGTCGATCTCGTCGACCAGCAGCACGACGGGCGCCTCGGCCTGGATGGCCTGCAGGAGCGGACGCGGGGACAGGAAGCGGAACGAGAAAAACGCGTCCTCCTGGCCGGCGATCTTGCTGACGGCGTCCGGGAGCGACGGGGCATCCGCGATCAGCTCGCCGATGCGCTCGCGAAGGAGCTGCGTGTAGAGGAGCTGCTTGGCATACTTCCATTCGTACAGCGCCTTGCCTTCGTCGAGGCCTTCGTAACACTGCAAGCGAATCAGGGGACGGCCGGTGAGGTCGGCCAGCGTCTTGGCCAACTCGGTCTTGCCCACGCCGGCGGGGCCTTCGATGAGGACCGGGCGGTTCATCCGCGCGGCCAGGTAGACGACGGTGGCGATGCGCCGGCCCGCGATGTACCGGGCGGCGCGGAACCGCTGCTGGACCTCCTCGACCGATTGGAACATTGAAGCTCCCCGTGTGGCGAGATGCACGACCGAAGCCCGGCCATTGTAGCGTACCCGGGACGTCGCCCGCATCGGCGGGCGTCCGACTGACGTACAATGCGTGATCCCACGAGGAGGAAGCCAGCCATGAGCCCTCGCCAGGTCCTGCGTCGTCTCGTCGAGCAGAAGGCCGGGGTCGTCATTCCCGGGGCCTACGACGGCGTCTCGGCGAAGCTCGTTGAGCGCGCCGGCTTCCCCGCCGTGTACATGACCGGCTACGGCACGTCGGCGTCGCGGCTCGGACTTCCCGATCTCGGCTTTGCCGGCCTCGCGGAGATGGCGGACCACGCGAGGAACATGGCCGCCGCCGTCGAGATCCCGCTGATCGCCGACGCCGACACGGGCTATGGCAACGCACTGAGCGTGCGGCGCACCGTCGCGGCGTACGAAGCGGCCGGAGTGGCCGCGCTCCACATCGAGGACCAGGTGGCGCCCAAGCGGTGCGGGCATCTGTCCGGCCATCAGGTCATCCCGGGCGGCGAGTTCGCCGGAAAGATCCGGGCCGCCGCCGAGGCACGGCGCGATCCCGACCTGCTCATCATCGCCCGCACGGATGCGATCTCCGCCGTGGGCCTCGACGAGGCGCTCCGCCGAGGCGAGGCGGCGACCAAGGCCGGCGCCGACGTGCTCTTCATCGAGGCTCCGCGCGACGAAGCCCAGGTGGAGCGCGTCGCCCGTGAGCTCGGCACGCCGTTGCTCTACAACTACGCGCCCGGCGGCCGCTCGCCCTTGCTTCCGTTCGCCCGGCTCCGAGCGCTCGGCTTCGCCATCATCCTGCTGCCGGTGGACACCCTGCTGGTCGCGGTGAAGGCGATGGCCGACTTCCTGCGCGACGTGAAGACCGGCGACGACGTGCTGGCCTTTGCCGACCGCTACGTCCCGTTCCGTGAGTTCAACGACCTGATCGGAGTGAACGCGCAGCTCGCGCTCGCGCAACAGTACGCGGCCGAGTAACCGCGCTCACGCCGCCTGACGGCGCGCGAGGGCGGCCACCGCGTCCACCAGCTCCGAGGGATCCACCGGCTTGGCCATGTGGACGTCGAAGCCAGCATCGAGCGCACGATCCCGATCCTCGCGGCGGGCAAACGCCGTCACGGCCACCGCCGGCAACGTCGAATCGCCCTCCCCGGCCCGGATCCGGCGAATCAGCGCGTACCCGTCCTCGCCCGGCATCGCGATGTCGCAGACGAGCACGTGGGGAGGCTCGCGGTGCAGCGATTCGAGCGCCTCGGCGACCGACGACGCCGTGGTCACGGTGGCGCCCGCGCCCCGGAGGATCATCGCCAGGAGCACGCGCGCATCCGTGTCGTCCTCGACCACCAGCACCCGCACCGCCGGCAATCGAGGCTCGGGAGTGGTTGGCGGACTCTTCCGCCATTCCGCGGTGTCGTGCGTCCGAAGGGCCGCCGCCACCGGCATGTCCACGATGAACGTCGCGCCCCGTCCGGTTCCGGAGCTCTCGGCGTGGACGGTGCCGCCGTGGAGCTCGACGATGTGGCGGACGATCGCCAGGCCCAATCCGAGCCCGCTGTGCGACCGCGAGGACACGCTCTCGGCCTGACGGAATCGGTCGAACACGTAGGGAAGGAACTCGGCGGTGATGCCCTGCCCCGTGTCGGTCACGCTGATCTGCGCCTGGCCCTTCACGCGCGCCAGCCCCACCACGATGCGACCGCCGGCCGGCGTGAACTTCACGGCGTTGGAGAGGAGATTCCAGACCACCTGCTGCAGGCGGTCGGGATCGCCCACGAAGGGCGCCGCGGTCGGATGGAGATCGGTCACGAGCTCCAGCGCCTTGGCGTCGATGGCCGGCCGCAGTGCCGCCACCGCTTCGCCGATGACCGCGACGAGGTCGATCGGCCGCACGTTCAGGCGCAGCATGCCGGTGATGATGCGAGAGACATCGAGGAGATCGTTGATGATCTGCGCCTGGGCCCGCGCGTTCCGCTCGATCGTCTCCAGCGCATCCCCGATGGTGGCCGCGTCGGGCGGGCGTGACCGCAGCACGCGCGTCCAGCCGATGATCGCGGTCAGCGGCGTGCGCAGCTCGTGCGAGACCGTGGCGAGGAACTCGTCCTTGGCCCGGCTGGCCTCCTGGGCCGTGCGATAGAGCCGCGCGTTGTCGATGGCCTGGGCCGCGCGACCGGCCAGGTCCTCGGCAAAGGCCAGGTCGGGACCGCCGTAGCGGCGGCCCGATTCCGCCGAGCAGAACGTGATGGCGCCGAGCCGCCGGCCCCGCGCGCTCAGCGGTACCACCATGATCGACCGCAGCCCCAGCGCGCGAAGCGCGGCGCGATGCTCGGCATCGGTGCCGATCGCGTCGAGGACTTCGTCGGTCACGTGCGAATGGAACTCCGACTTCCCCGTGCGCAGGACCTTGGCCAGGCTGTGGGCGCCGAGGTCGATCGACTCGTGGTCGGGCAGCTCGCGAGCGAGCCCGACGTTGGCGGGATCGATGTAGGCGGCGGCGAGCCTGCGGATGCCCCCGTGCTCCTCGAGGACATCGACCGTGCACAGATCGGCGAGCCCCGGCACGACCAAACGGGCCACCTGAGCCAGCGTGGTCTCCCAGTCGAGCGACGACGCCAGCACGCGGCTGGCCTCGGCGAGAAACGTCGAGCGCCGTTCGGCCTCCTCGGCCTGGTGTCGGCGCCGCTCGGCCTCTTCGTAGAGGCGCGCGTTCTCGAACACCACGGCGGCGTGATCGGCGAAGGCCTGCGCCAGCCGTGTCTCCTCGGCCGTGAACGCGCGGCCAGAGCGATCACCAACCACGAGCACGCCGGTGACGCGGCTGTGAGCGACCATCGGCACCGCGAGAATGGCGCGCGAGCCGCCCGGCGCCGGCGTCTTCTGGGCGTCGATCGTGACCTTGCTTGGTTCATTGGCCAGAAAGTCTTCGGTGAGGACCACGCGGCATTCGCGTGCGGCCAACGCGACGGGTCCGTCGCCCTTGGCCAGAACCGCGGCGGCCTCGAGCGGCTCAGCATCGCCCGCCGCCACGAGGAGAGTCGGCGCGTCGTTGGCGTCGAGTCGGAAAAGCCATGCAGCCTGCGCGTCGAGCAGGACACGAGCGCCGTCAGAAATCCGTCGGGCCACCAGGTTGCGATCGAGGGTTTGAGCGAGAAAACGGCCCAGGTCGGCAAGGGCCTCGGCCGTCCGATGGGGAAACGGATACGCCACACCGAGGATCGCGTGCAAGATGGCTGCCCCGATGGCGCGCAACGTGCTGCTGTAATTCTTACGCACACGCCTCACGACACACCGCTTCAGCCCGCTCGAGCTCGCGTCTGACGAGGCTCACGGCTCTCGACGACCGACGGTGTATAGTGAGCCGGCCCCGACACTCCCACCGAGGTGCGACCATGAGCGCCGTCAAGGATGAGATCGCCCGTGCGCTGGACAGGGCGGGCGACGAACTGGAGCAGCTCTCGCGCAAGATCCACGATCATCCCGAACTCGGCTACCAGGAAGTCAAAGCCTCCGCGTGGCTGGCGGAGTTTCTCGGCGCCAGGGGCTTCAAGGTCGAGCGCGGGATCGCCGGCGTCGATACCGCGTTCCGGGCCACGCTGGACACGGGCGATGGACCGACGGTGGCCATCATGTGCGAGTACGACGCGCTGCCCGGCATCGGACACGCGTGTGGTCACAACGTGATCGCCGCGGCCGGCGCCGGAGCCGGCGTGGGCCTGGCGGCCGTCCGCGAGAAGCTCCCCAAGGGCCGGATCCACGTGATCGGCACGCCGGCGGAGGAGGGAGGCGGCGGCAAGGTGAAGCTGATCCGCGGCGGCGTCTTCCAGGGCGTCGACGCGGCGATGATGGTGCACGGCTGGGATCGGTGGACGCCGCACCAGGATCTGCTCGGCATCGTGCGCGTCGGCTTCGAGTTCGCCGGCAAGGCCGCTCACGCCTCCGCCGACCCGTGGGAAGGCATCAACGCACTGGACGCCGTCATCCAGACGTTCAACGCGGTCAGCATGCTGCGTCAACAAGTTCGTCCGGAGTGTCGGATCCACGGCATCATCACCAACGGCGGCGCCGCGCCGAACATCATTCCCGAGTTCGCCGCCGCCACGTTCTACGTGCGGGCGCCCCGGATCGACGAGATGTGGACGCTCCACGCGCGGGTCGTCGCCTGTGCCGAGGGCGCCGCCCGTGCCACGGGATGCACGCTGAACGTGGTGGACTACGAGAACGCCTACGAGCCGATGAAGCGCAACGAGGCATTCCTTGCTCTCTGGCGCGCGAATCTCACCACGCTCGGCGTCGGGGAATCGCCAGAGGTCAAGGACCGCCTCGGCTCGTCGGACGTCGGCAATGTGAGCCAGGTGATCCCGACCATCCAGCCCCTGGTGAAGATCGCGCCCGACGGCACGGCCATCCACTCGCGCGCCTTCGAGGCGGCGGCCGTCACGCCCCTGGCGCGTCAGGGCCTTCTCGCCGCGGCCAAGGCCATGGCCATGACCACGGTCGATCTGCTCGGCGACGCCAGCCTGCTCGCTCGCGTGAAGCAGGATTTCCAGCGCGTCACGGCATGAGCTCGCTCGAGCAGATGAAGGCGCGGGTCGTCGAGGCCGTCGATGGTCTCGCCGACGAGCTCGAGCGGCTTTCGCTGGAGATCCACGCCAATCCGGAGCTGTGCTTCAAAGAGGAAAAGGCCCACGGCTGGCTCACCGAATTTCTCGAGAAACGCGGGCTCCGCGTCGAGCGTGGCGTGGGCGGCGTGCCCACGGCGTTTCGCGCGATCGTTCCCGGGACCGGACGGGGGCCGCGCGTGGCGATCATGGCCGAATACGACGCCCTCCCCGGCATCGGACACGCATGCGGTCACAACGTCATCGCCACCGCCGGGACGGGCGCCGGCGCGGCGCTGGCCGTGGCGCTCGGCACGCTGCCGTTCGCCGGCGAGATCCAGGTGATCGGAACCCCGGCCGAGGAGGGCGGCGCCGGCAAGGTCAAGTTGATGGAAGCCGGCGTATTCCGCGACGTGGATGCCGCGATGATGATCCACGGCCGCAGCGGGACGCGCGTGTGGCGGCCGAGTCTCGGCATCATCAAGGTGAAGGCGGAATTCTTCGGCACGGCGGCCCACGCGTCGAGCTGGCCGTGGCGAGGCGTGAACGCGCTCAATGCCGTGATCCAGCTCTTCGTGGCGCTCGACGCCATGCGACAGCAGCTTCGCCCGGATGCGCGGGTGCACGGCATCATCGTCGAGGGGGGCGAGCAGCCCAACATCATTCCCGAGCACACGCGCGCCGACTTCTATCTGCGCTCGCTCGAGCGCGACTACTGCGACGAGCTGCTGCGACGGTTCCAGGCCGCCGCCGAGGGCGCCGCCACCGCCACCGGATGCCGCGTCACCGTCACACCGGAGGCGATCGTCCACGAGCCGCTCCGGCCCAACAACGCGATGGCCGAGTTGTTCGGAGCGAACCTCGAGCGCATCGGCTTCCCCGAAGACCCTGAAGATCCCGAGGCCGGCTACGGCTCGACCGACTGTGGCAACGTGAGCCAGGCCCTGCCCACGATCCATCCGTACATCCGCATCTCGCCCGACGGCATCCCCGGCCACTCGCGCGCGTTCGCGGAGTGGGCGCGCTCACCGATGGCGCGGGCCGGCATGGTGGCCGGCGCCAAAGCACTGGCGCTCACGGCGCTCGACCTTCTCGCGTCGCCCGAGGCGCTCCAGAAGGCCAAGGCTGATTTCATCAAGGGAGGATGAGCATGCGGCGATTCTGGTTGGCGCTGGCTCTGGTCGTGGGCGTGTCCACCAGCGGTACGGCGGGAGAGGTCACCCTGACGGTGGTCAACGTCGTGACGCCCCAGGACGTCAAGATCTGGGAGCCAACCTCGCTGTTCGCCAAAAAGGGCGACAGCGTCATGCTGAAGCTGATCAACCGTCACCAGGATGAGCACGGGTACGAGGTCGCGGCGTTCGGCGTCAAAGAGGTCGTCGAGGGCGGCAAGAGCAAGGACGTGAAGTTCACGGCTGACAAAGCCGGCATCTTCCCGATCAAGTGTCACCTGCACCCGGCGCACGTCGTCGGCCAGCTGGTGGTGCTCGAATAGGCCTCGGGCGTGTGGGAACACTGGGCATCGTCGCGGGCGGCCTGCTGCTCGCCGCCTCCGACGTCGCCCGGGCGTCCCCTGAGAGCGACCTTGGCCGCCAGGTCTATGGCGCGAACTGCGCCATCTGCCACGGCGAGCAGGGTGACGGCCGCGGGCACGCCGCCCATCACTTCCGGACGGCCCCGCGCGATTTCACGGCCGGGCGCTACAAGATCCGCTCGACGGCCTCGGGCCAGCTGCCCACGAACGAAGACTTGCGGCGCAGCATCGTGCGGGGGCTTCCCGGCACCGGCATGGTGCCGCAAGACCATCTCAGCGAAGCCGAGGTCGATGCGGTGATCGCGTTCATCAAGAATTTTTCGCCGAGGTTCGCCGGCAGCCTGGCGCCCGAGCCGCTGGTCATTCCTGCGGCACCGCCGTCGACGCCGGCTGCGATCGCGCATGGCCGTCAGGTCTACGAAAAGGGCGAGTGTCGCGAATGTCACGGTCGCGAAGGCCGCGGAGACGGACCATCGGCCAAAGACCTCAAGGTGAAGCCGTCCGATCTCGCTCGGCGCCCGCTCAAGAGTGGACCGACGACGCGTGACCTGTTTCGCACGTTCATCACCGGGCTCGACGGCACCGCGATGCCGTCGTATCACCTGATCCTGGAGGATGCCGAGTTGTGGGACCTCGCCTACTACGTCGAGTCCATCGGCAATTCACCGGAGATGACCGAGGACGAGCGCGCGGGGTGGCATGTTGTCCGCATGCATCAGAGGCGTCAGCGATGAGGCTCGTGGGGATCGGAAGCGTAGCGGCCGTGGCCGTGGGGCTCGCCGCCTGTGCCGTGCTGCCGACGGGTCGGACGATCGGCGCCACCGCAACCGCCGAGCTTCACAACGCCGAGGGGCGCACGGTGGGCAGCGCCCTGCTGACTCAGCTCAACGCCGGGGTGAGGGTCGTCGTCGAGGTTCGAGGGCTCCCGCCAGGTGCGAAGGCCGTGCACCTGCACGAGGTAGGGCGATGCGAAGGACCGGCCTTCAGCTCGGCCGGCAATCACTTCAACCCGGAAGGGCGGCAGCACGGCCTGCTCAATCCGCGCGGTCCGCACGCCGGTGACCTGCCGAATCTCACGATCGAGGCCGATAGCAGCGGCCGCCTGGAGACGACCACCGACCGCATCACGCTCGGCGCCGGCTCCACGTCGCTGTTCGACGGCGACGGCAGCGCGCTGGTCGTGCACGGCAGCCCCGACGACTTCATGACCGATCCGACAGGCAACAGCGGGGCCCGCATCGCCTGTGGCGTGATCGTCAAGCAGGAACCGCAGTAGGAGCCGAGCGACCCGAGCGGGCTGGGCCCCGCCAGTCGCGAGGCGACGATCTAACGAGTAGGAGCCGAGCGACCCGAGCGAGCCGCGCCCCGCGACGATCTAAACAGTAGGAGCCGAGGAATCCGGGCGCATGTAGGTCACCGTGTGGTGGGTCAAGAGGCGGCCGTCCGCGGTCATGCACTCCGCCACGCCGTGGATCAGCCGCCGTCCGAGCTTCAGCACGCGCGCTGTGCATGTGAAGCCCTCCTTACGCGCGGCACCCAGGAACGCCGTCGTCAGTGACGCCGTGACCGACCCGTCGCCAGTGCCCAGGCGCGTGAGGATGGCCAGCCACATGGCGACGTCGGCCGCGGCCATGAACGCCGGGCCACCGATCACGCCGCCCGGGCGCTCGAGCCCGGGCTGAAACGGCACGTCCACGGTGCACTCGCCGTCGGCGAAGGCGGTGACCGTGAAGTCGTAGTCGCGCGCGAAGACCGCCGCCGACGCCAGAGCCTGAAGCTCGTCGCGCGTGATCACACTCGCGCCTTCCCCTCGAGCACCTTCTTGGTCTGATTGAGGTGGTCGATCGGATGCAAGCGCCACGACGCGATCACATACGCCTTCCAGTCGAACTCCTCGACCCAGTGCAGCGGCTCGAATCCGCCGCCCGGCCGGGGAACGTTGACGACCATCACCAGGGGCGCTCGGGCCGTCGTCTCGAAGTGTGGCGGGACGGCGTCCAGCAGTCCGAGGATGTCAGCGTTGAGCCGGTGCAATTCGCCGAGCAGCCACGGCCATGGCCGGAGGTGCGGCGCCTTCGACTGGAGGCTCGCCGGCACGGCCTCGCCGGGAGGGCGCTCGCCTGCGAGCAGGCAGCGCAGCTCGTCCACACCCGGACGATACGTTTCCACCAGATGGTCCACGATCTCCTGGATCGTCCACTCACCGGGAATCGTCCGGCGAGCCGCCTGGGCTGCCGGCACGCCGGCCAGGACGTCGTCGAGCGCCGTGAAGGCGGCGGCGACGCGCTCGCGGACGGCCTCCGCCGCGACGCGAGTTCCAAGAGCGGCGAGGTAGTCCCGTGCTTTCTCCTTGAACTCGTGGGCGACGACGGCGTTCATGGCTTCTCCCTTCCTCCGCGGGCCAGATAGCGGCCGAGGGCGTCCTCGCAAAAGCGCGCCGCCGCCGCCCCACTGAAGGCCCGCGGGTCGAACGTGAGCTGGAGCGAGACGCCGTCGAGCAAGCCGAGAATGACGGCGGCCGCCTCGGTCGGTGACACGCGCCGGAAGCGCCCCGCGCGCACCCCCTGGGCGACCGGCATCGCGATCAGCCGCCGCATCCGCGCGTACAGCCCCGCGTTGATCGAGCGCAGGCCGGTGTCGTGCATCATCTCGCCCCAGAACTCGACGAAGACGATCCACACCTCGCGCATCGCCACCGATGACTCCAGGCACGCGTGGATCAGCGCGCGCAGGCGCGCCCGGGGATCCTGGCCGCTCCGTGCCTGAGCGGCCCCCACCCGCCGGTCGAGATCGGCGGTGACCGTCTCCAGCGCAGCCACCAGGATGGCCCGCTTGTCGGTGAAGTAATAGTGGAGGATCCCCGGACTCACCCCGGCCAGCCGCGCCACCTTCTTCATGGTGAGCCCCGAGTAGCCCTCGCGGGCCAGGCAACGAATCGTCGCGCGGACGATCTGCTCGCGCCGCAATGGGGCCACGCCGACCTTCGGGCTCACGATCGTGTCCTCATGGTTTTTTGGTTGGTCGACCAATTATCATCGCGAGGGCCGCACTCGGCAAGCGGGTCGTGCCGGAACTACCGGGCAGGCGGCCGCCGGACGGTCCGGCGGGTGCGGCGCTCACTCACGAGCGGCGGCGGCGCTCGGCGGCTCGCTCCGACTCCAGGCGCTCGAGCGCCACCTCCGAGTGATCGGCGAACGTCATCGCGGCGGCAATGGCGCGGTGGCCGGCACGCTCGGCAATGAGTCGATGCATCGTCTGACAGACGCGCCGGTAGGCCGGATGGCCCTGAGGCGCCGTGCGCAGCTCGATCACGTGCATCGCCTCGCGCGCGTTCATGTCCATGTAGAAGCGGACCCGATAGGCCATGGCCACGGCGTACGACGCGGCCTCCGGGAGCTCGGCGTCGGCGATGGCGTCGTGGAGCCGCGCCGAGTCCTCCATCACGCGCTCCCAGTCCTCCCGGCCGCCGGCGTCCTCGACGGCCACCGGCACGACGTAGCCGTGACGCGGCGTCAGCCGCTGCCACTCCAGCGTGAGCAGACGGTGACGCTGGAGATCGCGGAAGGCGCCGTAGTCGGTCAGGACGTCGAAGCGATACGCCGTGCGCTCGAACGCACGACCGGGACGGTGGCGGCGGTTCGCGCGCTTGCCCACGTACGCACTCAGGATCTGGAGCCGCTCCTCGTGGGTCAGCCGGCGGGCGATGGCGAGGAGCTGATCATCGGGCAGCCGCGAGGCCGCGTACAGCGCGGCCGCCACCACTTTCACCTCGCCGTCGGGATCGAAGTCCACGAGCGTGACCTCGTCTCGCGGTTCGCTGGCCGTCGCGCCGGCAAATCGTTCAGCCATCTCGCGCACCGCCTCGCGGGTCTCGGCCAGGTACGACGACCAGACACCTCCCCGCTCGGCGAGGTCCACGCGGCGGAGGAACGCAGGAATCACCTTGCGAAGCTCGACGAGCATCACGTCGGCGTAGTCACGAACCTCGGCGAGTGGATGGGCTCGCATGCGCAGCAGTAATTGCTCATACGCCTGGCCAGTGGCGAAGATCCCGACGTTCGACGTCGTCGCCGCCGGCAGCAGGCCCCGCAGGGTGTCCAGAGTCTTGGCCCGGATCGTCATCCGGTACACCGGCTCGGAATCGCCCTCGGCTCGCGGGAAGCGCGCGGCGAAGAAGTCGCGCAGGCGCAGTAGCCAGGCGCGATAGGTGTCGAACACGCGGTCGAGCGTCACCACGTAGCGCTGGCGCAGCGGCTCGGGCAGCTCCTTAGGAACGTGGTAGCGGTAGCGTCCCCCCGGCTGGTCGTCGTAGGGAATATAACGCGTGGATTGCTCGAGGTACGCCATCAGGCGGCCCCACTCGAGGACCTTGGTGAGGACATTCGACGCGCCTTCACAGGCCAGGTGGACGCCGCCGAGCTGCGCCACCGAATCGTCGCCGTACTCGAAGAAGACGCGCTCGTAGAGCTGTTCGGCGCGTGTCGTATCGAATACTGCGCCAACAGAACTAACAAGCGCTCCGGTTCCCATAAACTCATCGAGGAGCAGACGCCGGAGCGACTTCGGCGAGCGCGAGTAACGCGCGAAGAGCGCGCCCTTCACCACCTCGGGAAGATTGGTGAGCGCGAAGACCGGACCGTCGAGATTCGTGACGTAAGGAGCGAGGGCCGCGCGCTCGTCGGCGGTGAACGACTCCACCATCTCGCTGATCTTACCCGATCGCCCGGAGGACGGCGACGACGGCGACACCCACCGCCACGCTCACGAGCAGGTTCACGCGACGGCCGGCCAGCACGAACACCGCGACGGCGCCCCACAGCCGAGGCTCGCCGGCGCTGACCACGAGCTGGCCCCCCGGCGCCAGGACCATCGGCACCGCCAGCGCGGGCAGGACGGCGAGCGGGATCAGGCGCAGCCACAGCCGGAGCCGCGCTGGCAGCGGCCGACGGGCCAGCGCCAGCAGCAGCGGCGCGCGAGTGAGATAGGTGGCAAGCGCCATACCGGCGATCGTCAGCGCCACGCTCGCCCTCACGCGGTGTCCTCGGGATCGCCGAACAGTGCTCCCGCGCCGCTCACCGTCAGGCCGGCGATGATGATGTGCCAGTTGCCGGGGAGCCTGACGGCGATGGCGAGCGCCGCAAGAGCGCTACCAACGGCGACGAGCCAGTCTCGACGGTGGCGGAGCTGGGTGGCGACCAGGGCGAGGAAGACCGCGGGAAAGGCGAAGTCGAGGCCGTAGCGCTCGGGTTCGGCGACCCGGCCGCCGATCAGCGTCCCCACCGTGACGCCACCCACGAAGGCGACGAAGATGGCGGCCGCGCTGCCGAGGAAGACCGCGGCGTCGGGCGGCCGCGATCGCGACACCGCGACCGCGAACGACTCGTCGTTGACGACATGCGCGATCAGCGCCAATCGCCGGCGCGAGAACGCTCCGAAGGACGGCGCCAGCGTCGCCGCCATCAGGTAGTGACGCATGTTCACGACGTAGGTGGTGAGGATGACGGAGAGCGGCGACGCGCCGGCCGCGATCATGGGCACGGCGACGAACTGGGAGGCGCCGCGAAGACGAGCACGGACATCGCGAGCACCTCGACGACGTGCAGGCCGGCCTGGACGGCGAGGCCGCCGAACACCGTCGCGTAGACGAACACCGAGGGCACGAGGGCGAGCGAGAGGACGACGCCCTCGCGCCATCGGCCGCGGCTCAGGCCGTCGGTCAGGCGATCGCCACCGAGTTTCCGGGCGAGCCTGTCGCGCCCTTGAGCGGCAGCGGGTTGAAGGACCACGCGAACTCGTACGCTTTGTCGGCCGCGAGCGCCTCGAGGTCGAGGTTCTCGTTGATGAAGATGCCGTTCATCGTGATCCAGATGGCATGACAGGCGAACGGCAGGTCGGCGCTCTCGCCCGGCACCGCCTCCACGGGCCAGGTGTCGCCGCCGACCACGCAGACCTTGCGCTCGACCAGCCAGCGCCCCACCGTCGCGCCCGGCCCGGGGCAGCCCTTGTTGAACTCCGCGTTGTCCTTCTTCCAGAGCTTGCCGTGGCCGGTACGGAACAGCACGGCGTCTCCCTCGCCCGGCTCCCGGATTCCCTGGCGCCGCAGCGTCTGCTGCACGTCGTCCATCGTGATCACGTAGCCGATGGGCAGGCGCTCGCCGCCCTTGACGGCCAGGACGTCGAGCAGGATGCCGCGCGTGAAGAACGGCTTCAGCTCCTCGATGCCGACCTTCTTGATTCCGTACGCCGTGCCGACCTCTTCCTGCGTGTAGCCGTTGTAGTAACGGATCTTGCCGTCACTCGCCATCATGCCGATGTGACCGAGGCCGTCGAACTGAGAGCCGATCTGGCCGATCTCTCCGACGAACAGCTCGTCGTGGTAGTACAGCTTGTGGTTGCCGAACGGGCCGCCCGTCGGCGTGCCCGGCAACACCACGTGAGCGCCGAGGCGCTCGCCGAAGAGCGGGATGCCCTTCTCCAGCACGCGGCCGAGCTGATAGATCTTCCCGGTCTTGATGAGATGCGCCGCCTCCAGCACTTTCGCCGGTGTGATCCGGTTGTTGGCGCCACGCACGTCCTGGGCGCCCCACGACGACGGCCACCACTGGCCTCCCAGCGGATTGATGTACGTCTGCGCCTCGGCCTGCTCGGCCGATCCGGCCGCGCCCGCGGCCACCCCGGCGGCCACTCCCGCCACGAAGCCCGACTTCACGAAGTCACGCCGCGAGACGTCGACGTGTTGAGGGTCGACGTGCTGATGGAAGTACTGTTTCAGCCAGCCGGGTTGCATGCTCTACCCCTTTCGCATGTAGGCGGGAGCTTCGGTGATGAGAGCGTCGTCACGCTGCAGCGCGTGACGGTCCTTCGGGAGTCGCATCGCGCAACCTCCTTGCCCCTCGCGACGCAGGCGGAGCCCAACCCTAATCACCGCGTCGACGACTGTCAAGGACGTCGCGGGCCCCGGCGTGCCGGCGAATGCGATAGTATCGCCCGGGCATGATCGACCGCGAGGAGCCTCCATGGCCCGACTGAAGATCGGCTTCATTCCCAGCGAAGGCGGCCACTACTACCGAGAGGCGCTGGAGGAAGTCACGCGTGCCGAGGAACTCGGCTTCGACTCGGCGTGGATGGAGGAGCACCACGCGGTCGCGAATCACTACTGGCCGTCGCCGCTGACCGTGCTCGCGGGCTTCGCGACACGGACGTCGCGCATGATGCTGGGCACCAACATCCTCGTGGCCCCGTTCTACCACCCGGTGCGTCTGGCCGAAGAAGTGGCCATGCTCGACGTGATGTCCGGGGGCCGCTTCACGCTCGGCATCGCCATCGGGTACAAGCCTGACGAGTTCGCCCTCTACGGCGTCGACCTCGAGAAGCGCGGCGCCCGCTTCGAAGAGCAGCTCGCGATCATGAAAGGGATGTGGACCCAGGAGACGACGCGGTTCAAGGGCCGCTACTACTCCGTCGAGGGCCGCATCGAGCCCAAGCCGATGACGAAGCCGCACCCACCGGTATGGATCGGTGGTTGGGGCGACCTCACGCTGAAGCGAGCGGCAACCCTGGCAGACAACTGGCTTCCTGGTCCGACGGCAGACCTCAGACGATTGCTGAACGGCAAGCGACAGTTTTTGGAGAACCGCACGATGGCCGGGCTCACGAGTCCCATCCAGGAGTGGCCACTGACACGCGATCTCATCATCGCCGACACCGATCAGCAGGCACGCGACCTGGCCGAGCAGCACATCATGGTCGCCTACCGCAAAGAGTACGCGGGCGGCTGGCGCCATCCGTTCATCGACGCGTCGATCGCGACGGATCTCGACAAGCTCATGGAGGATCGCTTCATCATCGGCGGCCCCGAGCAGTGCGTGGCGAAGATCCGCCGCTTCGTCGAGCAGTACGGCATGACTCATCTCATCTGTCGGACCTTCTTTCCCGGCATGCCGCACCGCCACATCATGCGTGAACTCGATCTCCTCGCTCGCGAGATCGCTCCCGCGTTCCGTTGAGTTCGCGACGATCGACACCATCGCGCGAACATCGCAGATCACGAAAGGTCTGACCATAGGATGCGCAAGGTCTAAGTGCGTGATATGATGGCTTTTCGAAAGGACGGATCCCAGGGAAAGGGAGGCTTTTGGCCATTTCTGCCGTCTATCGCGTCGATCGCTCGTACTCGTGGAACTATGAACACGCCCCGACGCTTCCACGTGTTCGGAGGCTTCCTCCCGGTCCTGGCGCTCGCCTCGTCGGTTACGACCTGAATTCGCCCCTGGGGGTCGCCGCCGGCCCGCTGCTCAACTCCCGGTGGATCGAAGGTTATGCCCGCCTCGGCTATGACGTCCTCACGTATGCCACGGTGCGGTCCCGTCCCCATGGCGCGCTCGGCCTCCCGAACATCCGCCATGTGGACAACCACGAGCAGGGTGCCGTCATCGCGAAGCGGCCGGGACTCAACGGCAACACGACGATTGCCGTCTCCCTGGGCCAGCCCTCGATGGACCCGGAGGTCTGGCGGAAGGACGTGCGCCGGGCCAAGGAGCGTATCGGCCGCGGTCAGATGCTGGTGGTGAGCGTCATGGGCACACCGAGCCTGACAGACGGGATCGATGCGTTCATTGCCGACTACGCGCTGTGCGCGACCTGGGCGTGCGAGGCCGGCGCGGACGCGATCGAGGTCCACCTGGCCACCCCGAATCCTTTCGCCGAGCCCGGTCTGATGGTGTACGAGAACATCCCGCTCGCCGCCCAGATCCTCTACCGGGTCCGGACCAGCGTCAGCGTGCCGGTGCTGGCGAAGCTGGGAATCTTCCGCACGCCCCGGGCGCTTCACGAGACGGCAACCAAGCTGGCCCCGTGGGTCCACGGGTTCGTCCTCGTGCACGCCATTCCGCGGCGCGTGGTCGACGACGAGGGCAACGCCGCCTTCGAGGGACGCGAGTGGGTCGAGGTTGTCGGCTCTGCCACCTTCCCGGTGGCCTCGCGTCAGGTCGAGGAGCTGCTCGCCTGGCGCAAAGCCGGCACGTGGCCGCACGCCATCCTCGCCGTCGGCGGCATCTCGACCGAGGAGCGCGCTCAGCACCTGCTGCGCGAAGGCGCCGACGCCACGCTGGTCGCCACCGCCGCGCTCTTCGATCCGCTCTTCGCCGCGCGCTGTCGCCGGGCGCTCGGCGCCTCCGCCGTCGCCTGACCGCGGCGCCGGCGGGCGCGTGCTAGGCTACCCGCCGTGCGCTGGCTGATCGTTCTTCCCTTCGAGCGGCCTGGACTCATGGGGATGGACTTCGCGGACGAGCTGACCGCGCTCGGTCACGAGGTGCGTACCTTCGCCTACCGGCGCGAGAACCCGCTCTACAAGAACAAGCCCACGAAGGCGTTGTACACGCGCGTGCTGCTCGGCCGGCTGCAACGGATGGCCGACGACTGGCGGCCGCAGGTGCTCCTGGTCATCAAGGGCGGGCCCATCGGGCCCGACGTCGTCCGGCGGCTGCGGGCAGCGCTCGACGTCGTCGTCGTCAACTTCTTCCCCGACAACCCGCTGTGGATGATCCCCTTCGAGTGCATCGAAGCCTACGATTTCTTCTTCACCAAGGAGCGCTACGCGCTCCGGATGCTGCAGCAGGCGGGGCTGACGAACGTTCATTACCTGCCCATGTACTGCGTGCCGCGCGAGCATCACCCCGTCGCCCTCACCGAGGACGATCGCCGGCGCTTCGAGGCGCGACTGTCGTTCGTGGGCAGCCGCTATCCGTATCGCGAGCGCTTCGTGCGCTCCCTGAGCTCCTATCCCCTGCGGCTCTGGGGCTCCGGCTGGGTGCGCAGCCGGGATCACGACGTGCGCAAGCTGGTGGCTGGGCCAGCCGTCTTCGGCCGCGACAAGCTCTGCGTCTACTCGGGGTCGGTGCTCTCGCTCAACCAGCATCACCCGATGAACGACATCGTGGGCGTCAACACGCGGACCTTCGAGCTGGCCGCGGCCGCGGCCTGCCAGGTCGTGGACTTCAAGGACGACCTCGCGACGCTCTTCAAGCCGGGTGACGAGGTCGTCGCCTACCGCGACCTCCCAGAGTGCCGCCGCATGCTCGACCACTATCTCGCCCACCCCGACGAGGCCCGCGCCATCGGTGAGAATGCACGGCGGCGCGCGTTGGCCGAGCACACGCTGCGGCACCGCCTCGAGGAGATGATCAGTACCCTTGAACGCCGGCCCTGAGTCACTGGCGCGCTCGCTCGTCTGCATCGAGTGCGGCGCCGCCCACGCCCTCGACTATCGGCTCGAGTGCGCCAAGTGCCGCGGCCTGCTCGCCGTGGTTTATGACCTCGATGTCCTGCGACGCCGCGGCCCGGCGGTCTTCACCGGTCACGGCCTCTGGCGGTACGCGCCCGTCCTGCCCATCGCGGATCCTGCCCATCGCGTCTCGCTGGGCGAGGGCGGCACGCCGTTGATCGAGTGTCCGCGCCTGGCGCGGCACTTCGGCGTGCGACGACTGCTGGTCAAGTTCGATGGCGCCAACCCGACCGGCACCGTCAAGGACCGCACGTCCGCCACCGCCGTCGGCGCCGCGCTCCAGTTCGGGTTCACCGCGACCTCGGTGGTCAGCACCGGCAACGCGGGCTCGTCGATCGCGGCGTACTCGGCACGGGCCGGCCTGCGCGCCTTCATCTTCGCGTACGAGCGCGCCTCGGCGCCCAAGCTGCTGCACATGTCGGCCACCGCGAGCGATCTCGTCCTCTACAAGGGCGTCTACGACGATCTCATTGGCCTGTGGGACCGTCTGGTCGAGGAGCGGCTCTTCTTCGACTGCGGCGCCTCGCGCAATGCGTACAAGCAGGAAGGCAAGAAAACGCTGGCCTGGGAGATCGGCGAGCAGACGGGCTGGCGGCCGCCCGACGTCGTCGTGGCGCCGGTCGCGGTCGGCGAGATCTTCATCGCATGTGCTCGGGGCTTCCGCGAGATGCACGAGGTGGGCTTCATCGAGCGCATGCCGACGATGGTCGCCGCCCAGGCCACCCGCGCGAATCCCATCGCGCGGGCCTGGAGCGACGGTGGAAGGCTCCAGCCCCAGAAGATCGGATACACCGTGGCCGAGGGCCTGGCCGCCGGCAATCCTGGCCGCAAGGGCGAGTGGGTGCTGCACCTGCTGCGTGAGCACGGCGGCCTCGCCGGCCACGCGGAGGACGAGGAGATCCTCGCCGCGCAGCGCTTGCTCGCGCGCACCGAAGGTATCTGGGCCGGGCCGACGGGCGCAGGCTCGCTGGCGGTGCTCGCGAGGCTCCTGGCCGACAAGCGGCTTGATCCCGGTCAGACGATCGCCGTCATCGTGAGCGAGACCGGCCTCAAGACGGAGGCCGAGCTGCCTCCGCGCGCCGGCGTCGCCTTCGACGACGAGTCGCTCCGGCGTCTCGTACTCGAGCGCCTGCGTCCCTAGTGCCGCTGCCGCGCCGCTTCTATCTCCGGCCGCCGTGGGCCGTCGCCCGCGATCTCCTCGGATGCCTGGTGGTCAGCCGCCGCGGACGAACGGTGACGGCCGGCCGCATCGTCGAGACGGAGGCGTACCTGGGGCCGGAAGACGCCGCCTCGCACGCGGCCTTCCGTCCTGGCAGCCACGCGCTCTTCTACGGCCCCGGTGGACACGCGTACGTGTATCTCAACTACGGGATGCACGCCTGCCTCAACGCCATCACGAACCCGGCTGGCCAGCCGGGTTGCGTGCTGATCCGCGCGCTGGAGCCCGTGCTCGGTGTCGCCGCCATGGCCCGACGCCGTCACGTGGCGACGGACTCTCCGAAGCTCGCCAGTGGCCCCGGCAATCTCACTCGCGCGCTGGGCATCACGGTGCGCGACAACGGCTGCGACCTCACGCGGAGTCGCGTGACCATCGAGCCGCCCGACGCTCCGCGCGAGTTCGTGACCGCGCGAGGCACGCGCATCGGGATCACGAAAGCCGTCGATCTGCCGCTGCGGTACTGGATCGCGGGGAACCGCTCGGTGTCGCGGCTCAGCGGAGGCGGCGCAGCCCGTCGGGGTCGAACAGCTCGTCGGACAGTCCGCGATTGACGTCGACCGACTTCACGCTGATGACGAACAGCAGCCGGCTGTCGGCGAAGAACTCCTCGCGAAACGGGAAGAAGACGCGGTCGCGGAGGGGACGGTGCTCGGACAGCGTGAGATCGACGACGCCCTCGCGCGATCCGACCTTCTCGCGGGTGACCACGCGCACGACGCCGTAGTCGGGATCGAGCCAGACGGCCGGCACCTGACGGTCGTCGGGTGCGGCCCCGATCACGGTCACGGTCCGCCGCCGATATCGCGTGACGTGACTGACGTCGGTCCGGACGCCCCGCGCCTTCCACTCGGCGAGCAGATCGTCGACGCCACGCTTGAACGGCGTGATGAGCTGCGGCCGCTGACGCTCGGATGGCGTCGCCTCGGTGACCTTGCCCTCCCGCCATACCCACGTGCGATCGCCAACCGCCAGGTGAACTTCTTTCCGACCATCGACCGTCTGCTCGAGCCGCTGGCGGTTCGGCAGCTTCACGAAGAGCCGCTGCTCGCCGGTCGACTGCGGGTGGCGGCCATCGGGGTGATAGAGCGTCAGCGTCTGGGTGACGACGAGGTCGCTGATCTCCGCCTCGCCGAAGCGGGCGACGAAATCCTCCACCGCACGGCGTGCGTCGGAGCCGACCTGGCCGGCGGTGGGCCGCGGCACGGGCAAGAGCGCCACGGTGACGACGAGGACGATGGACGCGAGCCA
>Ga0137376_10000268_pt1 | contig 21645 bp, 21 predicted proteins | sample SagtaG_23_FD_104814 | JGI IMG/M metagenome (GOLD analysis project Ga0137376, IMG submission 104814) | Vadose zone soil microbial communities from Sagehorn Ranch, Mendocino, California, USA - Sage2_L_20_16 metaG | ecosystem: Environmental > Terrestrial > Soil > Vadose zone | place: USA...
CGCTTTGAGTGCGGCCTTGGCCCCCATATCGCTGGTGTGTTCATCCTTGGCGGCGATGCGCCGCTCTTTGATTCCGGTGCGCGTGGTAATCCATTCGTCGGTGGTGTTGACCATGCGCGACAGGTCCTCGTTCGTTAGAATTTTGTCCGGCACGTAACTGCCGGTTCCGATGATCGAGACAGTGCGCTGCGTTTTAGCGGAGTGCGGGCTCGAGCGCGGCTGTCGTTTCATTGTAACGGCGAATTTCCTCGATAATATGCGGGTTCACCTGTTGTTCAATCGATTCGGCCGCCACCCGCAGCGCGTTCTTAATCGCCAGAGGCGTGCTGGTCCCGTGCGCGATAATGCAAATGCCATTCACTCCCAGTAGCGGACTTCCGCCGTAATCTTCCCAGTTCGTCTTCTTATGTATGGCTGTGAATGCTCCTTTTGCCATCAACGCGCCGATTTGGCGCACGGGACTTTTTTTCAATTCGTGCTTCAGCCAGGTGAAAATCGCGTGCGCGATTGATTCGCAGGTTTTCAAAACGACGTTGCCGACAAACCCGTCGCACAAAACGACTTCGCACGGGTTCTCAAAAAGATCGCGTCCTTCGATGTTGCCGCGGAAATTTAAGGAACTTTCCCGAAGCAGTTTAAAAACTTCCTTGGTAAGACCGGTTCCTTTAACGTCTTCGGCGCCGATCGACATCAGTCCGACGGTGGGATTCTGATAACCGAGAACGTGGCGCGAATAGACTGTGCCCATAATTCCATATTGGACCAGGTGCATCGGGCGAGCGTCGACATTTGCGCCGGCATCGATCAAGACGAACACGTTCGCTTCCGTCGGAATCAACGACGCGATGCCTGGTCGTTCCACGCCTGGTAAGGTGCGCAGCTTAATTATTGACGCTGCGACGGCGGCTCCAGTATGGCCGGCACTCACAATTGCATCGGCCTGACCGCGTTTAACGAGATCGACGGCGCGACTGACGGACGAGTCTTTTTTCCGCCGAACGGCTTCAACCGCGCCATCGCTCATGTCCACAACTTGTGACGCGTGGAAGATTTCGATTCGGCCGTCGGTGCAGCGGTGTTTCGTCAGTTCCGATTCAATCTTGGCGGAGTCACCAACGAGAAAAAGTTTCGTGATGTGGGGATACGCGCGTAGCGCCATGACGGCACCAGCGACCAGATTAGGCGGTCCGAAATCACCGCCCATCGCATCTAATGCGATTCTCACAACGGGAAATCTTGCGAACTTCAGAGGGTAATTGCAAGTAGAAGCGGCTTACATGCCGCAGCCGCTTCTACATTATTTCCCGCTGACGGTCAGAACCTGACGTCCCTTGTAATATCCGCAGGAGGGACAGGCCACATGCGAAGGAGCGGTGCTCCCGCACTGCGGACACTTGCTCAAATTCGGCGCGTGCCACCGATTGGCCGCCTTGCGCGTGCGCAACCGCATCTTTGAAGTTTTGCGCTTTGGAACTCCCATGTGAGCCGGCTATGAAAGCATGTTCTGGCGAAAATACAAATGGTGAGCGGCCACGGGCCGAGAATCGAGAATCGAGAACCGTGACCGACCGAGTGCCGATTTGGCGATTCACGATGCAACGATTCAATGTTTCAGCTTCAATCTATCCAGCATTTCCCAGTCGTGTTCTCGTTTCGCTTCCTGCTCTTGTTGCTCAAGGCTGGTTAAGTTTTCCGGCGTTGCCGCATTGCATTTTCGTCCCCCATCACGGTCGCAATGAGGATGAGCGGGCATGTTCAACAAAATATCTTCCCGCATGTAGGGCGTGAGATCGACCGTCTCTGGGCCCTGCAATTCTGTGTGCAGCGCAAAGGCCGGTACCTTGACATCGTGCACGAATTTTTCCAGGCACGAAACGCAGCGCAACTCGACCGGTTGCTTAAGCGAACCATTGGCCCAGAGCGCGCCCGCAGAAATTCCAACTTCCAGATCGTAATGCAGTGGACCCGCACAGCGGATTCCATCGGCCTCCAAATTCGGGAGCAAGCAATCTTCGTCTCCCGCAGCGTGCAAACCTTCCGGTGGAATTTGTTTTAGGTGGATTTTCATGGCGCGAACTTTTTCCGCAGCGCTTTAGCAACTATGTCCGGCACAAATTTGGAAACGTCGCCGCCAAGGCGCGCGATTTCCTTTACCAACCGCGAACTCAAATAAGTGTACTCCTCCTTTGGCATCAAAAAAATTGTTTCCACGCTGCTCTCCAACTTTCGGTTCATGAGTGCCATCTGAAATTCGAACTCGAAATCGGAAACGGCGCGTAAACCGCGGATCACGGCGCTGGCTTGTTGCGCCGCGGCGAAATCGACAAGCAATCCGTGGAATTGAGCGATCCGGACGTTTTCCATTTTGCCGACAGTCTGTTGCAATAAATCGAGACGCTCCGGCAAAGGGAACAGGGGCTGCTTTTCGTCGTTGTTCGCCACCGCTACAATCACTTCGTCGAACAGCTTCCGTGCTCGCTCAACCACGTCGACGTGGCCGTTGGTGACTGGATCAAAGCTGCCGGGATAAATAGCGCGCCGCATAGCGGGCGAAACTTCAGACATCAAACCTCAAACATCAAATATCCGATGTTATTCGAGTTGCCGATCGATGCCGAACCGCGGAAAGTACTTTCACTCTTTTGATGTCAAATCCCTCGACCTACCGCACCATCGCTGTAGCGAGCACTTTTTCTCCCCGTTTCTTGCAAGTGCTCTCGGAAGCTAAACGGATTCGGGACCGGTTTTCTTCCGATCTTCGCTTGATCTATGTCGGGGAATGCACCGAAGAAACCACGGCCAAATTTCGGGATGTCCTCGCGCAACTATCGCTACCGTCGGAATCGATCATTTATTATGAGCAGGGCGATCCTGCCACCGGGATTTTGCGCGCGCTGACCGCAAATAAGATCGACATGATTGTGGCCGGTGCGCTCGAGAAAGAACTCGTGTTGCATCAATTTCTGGGCAATGTCGCGCGAAGGCTTGTCCGGGAGGCCGTTTGTTCGGTCATGCTTTTCACAAAGCCGGAAGCCGAACCAAAGCCCTTGCGCAAGATCGTTTTCATTGAGGAGAACTCCGAGCATGCGCTCGAAGCATTGAAAAAAACGTTGCAACTGGCCGACGCCGAAAAAAGCGAATGTCTCTACGTCATCCGCGTCATCACGACATTTGATCAGGCGCGTGCTTCACTTCAGGCCGATGGAAATGGGAAAGTGAAAAGCTCGGCCGATGAAGAAGCCGAGTTGGAGAAATTCGTTCTCTCGGCCGGCACGACTGAAGTGCCGGTCGAGGTGCGTTGCATTCGGGGCAATACTGGCTTTGCCGCGGCTGATTTCGTGCAATCGATCGATGCGGATCTACTGGTCGTGCCCGTGCCCCCATCGAGCGAGCAATCGCTCCCGAGCAACATGGCCTGGATCACAGATGTGATTCCGTGCAATCTGTGGGTGATACGATAAAAAATGACGAATGAATGACAAAAAGATGAAATGTTAAACACGTTGCAGCGGCCCGACTTCATCATTCGGGGTTCGTCATTAATTCGTGCTTCGTCATTTGGATTTCGTCATTCCGCCTAATGGATCCCGGACCGCCGTTTCAGGCTTTTGGCGTTGCCCACATCACGGTCATCGTTTTGACCATCACGCTCCCGTTTGCCCTGGCAACGATTGTTCTGCGGACAAAATCGCGTTCAGCCGAAAGAGTCATTGTGATCACCCTGTCGGCCCTGTTGGTGGTGAACTACATCGTATTCATGTGTTTGGTCCGGCAGTTCGGGGCGGTCAGCTGGCAACAAATTTTGCCGCTTCAACTTTGCGATTGGGGAATGGTCGTCGTGATCGTCGCGATGTTGTCTGGAAATCAACGCTGGTTTGAGGTCGCGTATTTCTGGGGCATTGGCGGAACCCTGCAAGCAGTTTTGACCCCCAATTTGCCTTACGGTTTTCCCGATTTCCGGTTTTTTAGCTTTTTCATTTCGCATTCCGGCATCATTGCTGGCGTGGTTTTTTTGATGCTGGTGCACAAATACCGGCCTTATCCGATGGCGATCGTGCGCGTCTTTCTTTGGACCGAACTCTACTTCGTTATCACAGTCATGGCTGATGCTTACACGGGATATAATTACGGCTTCCTCCTGCACAAACCGGAAGCTTTTTCGCTCCTGAGTCTTCTCTCCGACTGGCGGCCGCTCTATTTAATACAAATGCACGGACTGGCCCTGGTCTTTTTTATCGTGCTTTATCTGCCGTTCGCGATTGTCGATCTATTACGGCGAACTGGTCCTTCTGGAGCGGTGGTGTCTGGCCGCCGGTAAAATTAGTGCGACGGTCAGAGACCGCCGCTACAGTCCCGACATCTTGAAACCGAAACCGCTTCACGTTGGCAAAGTCATCATCGGCGGAAAACGTCCGGCGTTTATTCTTGGCCCATGCGTGATTGAATCCGAGAAGTTCGTCTGGCGAATGGCGCGAAAAATCGTAGCTATTGCGCACGAGGAAAGTGTCGATCTGATCTTCAAGGCTTCTTACGACAAGGCCAATCGCACTTCGGTTCGCTCGTTTCGTGGAATCGGTGTGAATGAAGGGTGCGAGATTTTGTCGACCATTGGACGCGAATTGAAAATTCCTGTGACCACCGATGTGCACTCGCCAGCTGAAGCTGAGATTGCCGCCGATAAGATCGATATGTTGCAAATCCCGGCTTTTCTCTGCCGGCAAACGGATTTACTGCGCGCGGCGGCCGAGACCGGACGCGCGATCAACGTAAAGAAGGGCCAGTTTCTCGCCCCCTGGGACGTCAAGAACATTGCTCAGAAAATGAGCGCATTCGGGAATGACAAGTTTTGTTTCACCGAGCGCGGCACGACCTTCGGCTATAACAACCTCGTTGCCGATATGCGGTCGCTTCACTGGATGCGCGAAGCGGGCTATCGCGTCATCTTCGATGCGACGCATTCCGTCCAGCGACCGGGCGGAGCAGGGGATACGACCTCGGGCGATAGTGTTCTGGCGCCGGTCCTGGCGCGTGCCGCCATGGCTGTGGGTTGTGACGGGATCTTTATGGAAGTGCACGAAAACCCATGGCGCGCCCTGTCGGATGGCCCCAATCAGGTTCCGCTAAAGAATTTGCCGAAGCACTTGCGCATGTTAAAAGCAATTCATGCTGCCGTGTCGTAGCACGCGCGCCTTGCGTGGCGGCGCGCTATTTTCATTGTTACTGCTCTTGCTCATTGCGCTGCTCGCTTCAGTCGGGTCCAGCTTGGCCGAGAAGGAGAAAGGCAAAAACAAACCAGGGAAAAAGAAGAAGATGCCGAGTGCCACCGCCAGCGTATCGCCGGGCGAACAGAGCTTAACCAACATACCGCTGCCGATCGGTCACGAGGCAAAGGGTGTGGTTCTCCCGGATTTTGATAGCGAAGGCCATCTGCGTGGGAAATTTATCGCCAGCACGGCACGGCGTCTCGACGAAGAGCATATTCGATTTCAGGATCTTAAGATCACGACCTTCACCCCTGAGAGCCAGGTTGATTTGCAAATAGATATGCAAACGTCGGTCTTTGATTTAAAGACGAAAATCCTTAGCTCGCAGGAACGGGCCACGGTCAAGCGTGCAGATTTCAACATTGTCGGCGATGCCATCCAATTCGACACCAACACGCGGACCGGCCGAATGGTCGGCAACGTGAAAATGGTTATCACGAGTCAATCGCAGCTAATTCAACAAAAGAAGGAATGATAAAGCTCCTGTCCCTATCGGCCGTGTTCCTGGCCGGAACCGCGGCGCCATTGCCGGCGCAAAAGGCGTCTTCGTCCGCCAGCGCTCCGCTGGCGGCAAAAAGCCCGGCTAAACCAGCAGCCGAAAAGGGCGACAAATCACCGCCGAACAAATTCCTTGGTGAAAGCACTGTCCCAGGTTCGAATGAACCCACCACCACCGAAATTTATTCGGACGAAGCATTTTTTGATTCGAACAAAAGCATGGGCATTTTTACCGGACATGTGAAGGTGACTGATCCGCGCTTCAATCTGCAAAGCGACAAACTGACCGTGTTTATTTCAAAAGGGGAAAATCAAGGACTGGAGAAAGCGATTGCGGAAGGCAACGTCGGTGTGGTTCGCGATCGGCCCGACCCTAACGGGGGACCTCCGACCCACGCTGTTGGGCGTTCCGATACGGCCACCTACACGGCTTCAAACGGTGATGTTGAGCTCAAAGGAACACCGCGTGTTATGCAGGGAGAAAATACGCATATCGCGACGAGCCCCGACACAGTTATGTTGATCAATCAGGATGGACAATTGACGACACATGGCCCCAGTCGGACCGAGATTCGGCAGCAGCCGAAAGATGATCAAGAAGGCGGGAAAGCCGATGGAAAGGGCGAAACCAAACCCGACGGAAAACCCAAAGGCGAACATAAAGGGAAGGGCAAGCCGGAGCACAAGGCGTCACCAACGGCAAAAGAATGATTAGTGAAACTGCACCAGCGGCGAGTCCGAAATTCGCTGCGCCGCATCCGGCCGAGACGGAGAAGGTTCTCTTCGCCGATCAACTGGTCAAGATTTACGGCGGTCGCGCCGTCGTGAATGGGGTTGATCTCAAGGTCGCGGCCGGCGAGATCGTCGGATTGCTGGGACCGAACGGTGCCGGAAAAACGACCAGCTTTTATATGATTGTCGGCCTGGTCCGGCCCAACAGCGGGCGCGTTATTTTTTCCGGCACCGACGTGACGAATTATCCAATGTACAAACGGGCGCGGCTGGGAATGGGTTATTTGCCACAGGAAGAATCGATTTTCCGTAAGATGACCGTGGAACAAAATATCATGGCGATTTTGGAAACGCTGCCGTTAAGCAAAGTGGAACGGCGGAATCGTTGTGATCAGTTGCTTCACCAATTTGGAATCGAGCGGATCGCGAAAAATCAGGCACTTACTTTGAGCGGCGGCGAAAAGCGAAGGTTGACCATCGCGCGATCGCTCGTGACCAAGCCAAAGCTGCTGATGTTGGACGAGCCGTTCAGTGGCGTCGATCCAATCGCAGTTTATGATGTGCAGCAAATTATTGTGAACCTGCGCAAATCGGGTCTCGCCATCATGATTACTGACCACAACGTGCGCGAGACATTGTCGATCGTCGACCGCGCCTACCTGATTTACGAAGGGCGGGTCGAAAGTGAAGGCAGCAAAGATTTTCTCATTAACGACCCGATCAGCCGGCAGCTATATTTGGGCGAACGATTCAGGATGTGATGGGAATGACGAAATCCGAATGACGAATGACGAAGGAATGACAAAAGCAGAATGACGGACAGCGCCCTCGTTCGTTACTTCGGCATTCCGTTATCGAATTTCGTCATCAAAAGTCGCCACTGTCTCTTCTGCATTCAAGCATTCGAGCTTCCTTCGTCATTCATCATTCGTGCTTCGTCATTTTTCACCCGCTTCTCCGAGCGCCACACCTGGTTTCCCTGAGGGTCGTTGATTTTACCGATCTTCCGAAAGCCGCGTAACAGGCGTTGGAAATCATCTAGTATCCGCATTACAAGTTAGACGCTCATGCCAGCGCCTTCAGCGACCTTGACAGTCACTTCGACCAGCGATCAGCGAAAAAGTGTGCCGGTCGTCACAGTGGAGAGCTTTTACAACTCGCATGCGGAGAAGCTGCAAATGAAACTGGAGGGACCGCGCGTCGGATTCCATCGCAAGATTCGGGAGCCCACCATCAACCGTCCTGGTCTCGCCCTCTCAGGTTTCTTCAGTTATTTCGCGGAAAAACGCATTCAGGTTCTGGGCGCAGCCGAAAACACTTACCTGAAGAGCTTGTCCGAGAAAGTGCGGGTGCAACGATTTCGCGATCTTTGCGCCAAAAAGATTCCCTGTCTGGTGATTTCGCGTGGGGCGCATCTTGATCCAGCGCTTTTGGCGACAGCCACGGAGGAAAAGATCGCTGTCTTTCGTACTCCGATGATAACGATGAAGTTTATTAACGCTGCTACGATCGCTCTGGAGGTGGATTTTTCCCCCACCGTTACAGAATTTGGCAGTATGGTCGATATTCTCGGAGTCGGCGTTTTGATCCGTGGCGCCAGTGGTATCGGTAAGAGCGAGTGCGTGCTCGGCTTGATCGAGCGTGGCTACAGCCTGGTGGCCGATGACGTGACCCGGATCACCTCGCTGGAGGGCCGGGAATTAATGGCGACGGCGCCCGAGCTCACGCGCAATCACATGGAAGTTCGCGGGATAGGTATTATCAACGTCGCGAATATTTTCGGCATCGGCAGTATTCGTGTTGAGAAACGGCTCGACTTGGTGGTGACCTTGCAAGATTGGGAGGAACTGGACGAAGTAGACCGCATTGGGCTCGACCAGGAGTTCTATGAAATCCTGAACCTGCAGGTGCCACATGTTACCATCCCGGTGCGGCCGGGACGCGACATCGCGCGATTGATCGAAGTAGCGGCGATGGATCAAAAACTGAAAGGGCTGGGCCGAAACAGCGCGGTGGAATTTAACAGGAAATTGCTCAATTTAATGGAGCCGAAGGAAGACTAATGGGCTTGTTGAATAGGAGAGCGACCGCGGCGCGTGGTCAAAAGATCGAGAAAACTATTCCAATAATAAATCGACTGGGTTTGCATGCGCGACCGGCCGCGATGTTTGTGCGAATTGCCAGTCGCTACCGGTCCGAAGTTTGGGTGGCAAAGGAAGGCGAAGAAGTGAACGGTAAGAGTATTATGGGACTGATGATGCTCGCCGCCGGTCAAGGGTCGAACTTGCGTATTCGCTGCGAAGGCGCCGACGCCGCGAAGGCAATGGAGGAGCTGGAGGAACTAATCAACGCGCGCTTCAACGAAGATTGACATCCCCGTTAATCTCGCAGGTGGATGAACGGCGATAAAGCGGCGCGGGAAATTCGGTTCCATGGCGCGGGCGTTTCCCCCGGGCTCGCCCGGGGCACCATTCATGTCCTGCGCCAGGATTCCGATGACGAGGTGGTGCGCTATCCCATCAAGGCTTCGCAAATTGGCAATGAGATTGGGCGCTTCGAGGCCGCGCTTATACAAACGCGGATGCAAATCCTCGAAATGCAGCAGCGCATCGCCCAGTTGATTGGAGCCAAGGATGCGGCCATTTTCGACGCTCACCTCCTGGTCGTCGAGGATCGCACTTTAATCGATGAAGTGCTGCGCAAGCTTGAAAAAGAGTTGTGCAATGTTGAGTTCGTTTTTAAGCAAGTGGCCACCAATTATGCCGAAACTCTCAGCAAGATCGACGATCCCTATTTACGCGAACGCGCCCTCGACATCGAGGATGTGACGCGGCGCGTCATTCGGAATCTGCAAGGTAAAGCGCACAAGCCGCTGGTGGGCGCAGTTGAGCCGCACATCTGCGTCGCGCATAACCTGACTCCTTCCGACATGTCGACGATGAACAAGGAGCGAGTGCTTGGCATCGCGACTGATCTTGGCAGCCGGACATCACACACTGCGATTATGGCGCGGTCACTCGGGATTCCGGCGATTGTCGGCCTGCATGACGTCAGCGAGAAATTGGAGACGGGTCAGAACGTCCTGATCGATGGCACCAATGGAGTGTTGATTGTCGATCCGAAGCCGGAGACGCTGGCGCAGTACGAGGAAATCGAATCGCGTCGGGTGCAAGTTGCAGCGCAGTTAAAGGAACTGCGCGAGACAATATCGACTACGCGGGATGGTCGCCACATTGTGCTTTCGGCCAACATTGAGCTGCCGGGCGACGTCGATTCCGTTGCCGCCAACGGCGCCGAAGGCATCGGCCTTTATCGAACAGAATTTCTCTATATGAATCGTGCCACACTGCCGGCCGAAGATGAGCAATATCAAACTTATCGCGAGGTGGCCGAGCGGGTTGCCCCCAATCCGCTAATTATCCGAACTTTTGACCTTGGCGGAGACAAGCTTGCGCCTGGTAGCGTGGATGTGACTGATGAGATGAATCCGTTCCTGGGTTGGCGTGCCATCCGGTTTTGTCTCGAGAACATTGACATTTTTAAGACACAACTGCGCGCCATTCTTCGCGCCAGCGCGGTCGGCAACGTCAAAATCATGTTTCCGATGATCTCGGGTCTCGATGAATTACGACGGGCGGTAGCTATCGTGAAGGAATGCGCACAGGAGCTTGGTCGCGAGGGGCACGCCTTTAACCAGGAAATGGAAGTGGGCGCGATGATTGAAATCCCGAGCGCGGCCATTTCGGCCGACACCCTCGCGCGCGAAGTCGATTTCTTCAGCATCGGCACAAATGATCTGATTCAGTATGCTCTGGCGGTCGATCGGGTGAACGAACGGATCGCGCACCTGTATGAGCCGACGCATCCGGCCGTGCTGCGATTACTTAAAATGATCGCCGATGCAGCCCATGCCAATGGAATCTGGGTTGGCGTGTGTGGGGAAATGGCGGGGGACATTGCCCTAATTCCGCTCTTGCTTGGGCTCGGCATGGATGAACTCAGCGTCGGCGCGACGTTGGTGCCGCGGGTAAAACGCGCAGTTCAGAGTCTGGCCACCAAAGAATGCCAGAACCTGGTAGATGAAGCGCTCAAACTGCAAACCCCATCGCAAATCTTGACCCGTTGCCTGGAGCTGGCCAGCCAACGTTATGGGGATCTCTTAGGCTGAAGGGAGCGTGAATGGTGATCGGTGACTAGTGAATGGTAGGTTTCTGAAACGCGCACGCCGAGTTGGCTGTCACCATTCACTAATCACGAATTCCGAATCACTCTTCCTCAGTCGACTCCGTTTCCGGGTCGGGTTTCAGGCCGTCTTCCTCCATTTTGCGGAGCACATCACTCATGTCATCCACCTCATCCCAAACTTCCTGGCTGACGTAAATGGGCGCTTTTTGTTGCGTCGCCATTGCGATGCAATCGCTCGGCCGGCCATCCAGCTCGATAATTTTTTTCTGCTGCAACTCATTCTCCGCCCGAATGATCATGCGGGCATAATAGGTTGCGTTTTTTAGATCGTTGATGATGACGCGCTCGACCTTGGCCCCGACCGCCGCCATGAGATGGGCAATAAGATCGTGCGTGAGCGGTCGCTCCTTTGAAATGTCGCGCATGAACATGGTAATCGCGCTACCCACCGTTTGATCCACGTAAATAATGAACACTTTGTCGTTGTTCCCCAGAAAAACGGCGCAGCCGCCGCTCGTCGGCAATACCGCGCGCACCTGCACCTCGATCACCGTCTTGTTCATCGAGGCGAACGTTATCCGCATGGAGACGAAAAACAAGCTGCGCGGGGTTGGCGGATTGTGCGCTCCGTTGCGCGGTATTAATGGCTGCGCCGCAGGCGCATTATTTTTGGTGGATCGAGCTGGCCGCGGGACGAGTCCATCCATTTGGCGGATAAGGGCCTGCTCGATCGACTTTGGCTTATGAAAACGTTCGCTTCTTGTGAATAAGTCTAGCGAATTTTTTTCGAACTGCACTTGCATGTTCGGCGCGCTGATTGATTATGCGCTCTGCGGTTCTGCGCCGCGCGCCAAAGCGACATGAAAACCGAGTGGGACGTCGAGTCCGCCATTGCTACCTACAACGTCGATCGCTGGGGCAGCGGTTATTTCACGATCAACAATAATGGCAATGTCGAGGCGCGACCATTGCAGGCTGAGGGCGGTTCCATCGACATTCTCGAAGTCGTGAACGAAGCCCGTGACCGCGGCCTCGCCTTTCCGCTCGTTATTCGGTTTCAGGATTTATTGCGGCACCGCGTCGAGTCGGTGAATCGCGCTTTCCAAGCGGCGATTACCGAGTTCGGTTATCGCGGCGCCTATCGAGGCGTTTTTCCTATCAAGGTGAACCAGTTGCGAGAGGTCATCGAGGAAATAGTCGACGCCGGCCAGCAATTTCATTTCGGGCTGGAAGCCGGCTCAAAACCGGAACTGGTCGCCGCGCTGGCAATGCACAAGGACCCGGAAAGCCTGATCATTTGCAATGGTTACAAAGACGCGGCCTTCATTCGTATCGCGCTTCTGGGGTGCAAGCTTGGCAAGCCGGTTATCATTGTCGTCGAGAAACTCGAGGAGCTCGAACAGACGATTCGCACATCAAAAGAGGTCGGCGTTGAGCCTCAGATCGGCATTCGCGTGCGGCTGCACAATAAGGGTTCGGGAAAATGGGCACCGAGCGGTGGCGAAAATGCAAAATTCGGGCTCGACACTACCAGCCTGCTCGCAGCCAGTGAAACATTGAAGGCAGCGGGACTCGGCCATTGCCTCAAACTTGTTCACTTCCACGTTGGTTCGCAGGTTCCCGACATCGCTACGATCAAACGGGCGGTCCGCGAAGCAGCGCGCTACTACGCAAAGCTTGCCAAATTCGGACATGACCTCGGTTATCTCGATGTCGGTGGCGGTCTGGGCGTCGATTACGATGGCTCGCGCAGCGATTTCGACAGTTCGACCAACTATTCATTGCAGGAATACGCCAACGACGTCGTTTGGAACATAATGGACGTTTGCGATTCGGAGGGAGTTGCAAATCCGGCCATCGTGAGTGAAGGCGGTCGCGCCATCGTCGCCCATCACTCCGTCCTGGTCGTGGAAGCGTTCAGTTCGATCGAAAGAACCGCACCAAAATTAAAGGTCGAAGCGGGTGACAAAGATCATAAACTGGTGCGCGACATTCTGGATGTAAAACAGCGGCTCAAACGCGGCAATCGCCTCGAGAGCTTGCATGACATCCAGCAAATCAAGGAAGAATCGCAGCAGATGTTCGATCTTGGTCTGCTCGATCTCGAATCAAAAGCCAAGATTGAGACGGTTTATTGGCAACTCGCTCAGCAGATCGTCAATATGCATCGGGGTCTGCGCTACGTACCCGAAGAAGTAAAGCAGGTCGAAACTTCGCTGAGCGATCAATACATTTGCAATTTTTCCGTGTTCCAGTCGCTGCTCGATCATTGGGCTCTGGGACAATTATTTCCCATCATGCCAATCCACCGGCTGACCAGTCCGCCGGATCGCAACGGCATGATTGTGGACATCACGTGCGACTCCGACGGCAAAGTCTCGAAGTTCATCGACCTACAGGATGTCAGAGACACGCTGCCGCTCCATCGCATCGCGCCCGGCGAGATCTATTACCTGGGTGTCTTTATGGTCGGCGCCTACCAGGACATCATGGGCGACCTGCACAATTTGTTCGGACGCGTCACTGAGGTACATCTTTTCCTCGATCCCGATGAGGAATCAGGTTGGTATATCGAGGAGGTCATTGAAGGGAGCACCATCGGCGAAGTCCTTTCTATGACACAGTGGGACAAAGTTGAGCTCATGCGCATGCTTAAAACGCAAGTCGACAGCGCGATCAAAACCGATCGGCTCAAGCCAAACGACGCGATGAAGCTTCTCTCTGATTATGAGCGTCTCTTGCAGGAATACACCTACCTTTCGCTCAATGGCACCAAAGCGCCGCCGCAACCCGGCAATTGGTTGCCGTTGAGCTGACATTTGTAGCGCGGTATCGCATTGGTAGGCACGCTGTTGCCGCGGAAGAAGCATCATTCTTTGAATGTCCTTCCGCCCTCCGGGATCGCGACTGGGCGGGCGCTGATCTCGCAGTCGAAACGAGCGGTACGCTGATTAAACTAGTGTGATCAAAATCCGGCTTGTGAGAGATCCTTCACTCCATTCAGGATGACACCATAGGAATGCTCACCGAATAATATACTTTCTGCGCGCCACCAGTTGGCTGGGCTGAGATAGCATATTTTTTCCCGGAAGCGGCATGAAGAAGTCCCAGCGGTGGGAAAGCAGTCGCGCGATCTCGCAAAATGGGTCTTGCCCAACACTTTGATGTCTGGGTATTTAGAGCTTTACTTCGATCCGGGCATAAGGTTTGCATAGGTTCAGCCCGAATGCGGCTGGCCTTCGTGCTTCTTCTTGCTTCGGCAGCGATCTGCCGCTCGGACACTCCGGCCGGACGATGGGAGGGGTCGGTGCAGATCCCGGAAAGGGAGTTGAAGCTGATTGTCGATCTCGCGCAGCAAAAAGATGGCGCCTGGGCCGGATCAATCATTATCCCTCTACTGGATATCAAGGGCACGGCGCTCGCCGACATCGCGGTGAAGGGCTCCGAAATCTCTTTTGCCGTCAAAAGTAGCTCCCCGATAGGCTTGCAAGCCACCTTTAAAGCGCATTTCAGCGCGGACGGGAGTTTGGTTGGTGATTTCGCACAAGCAGGTAACCTGGCGCCGTTCAGTTTGAAAAAGACCGGGCCGCCGCAAGTGGAATTGCCGCAGCACAGCACCGCCGTCGTTAAGGAACTCGAAGGAGAATGGAAAGGTGAATACGAGCTTTTCGGGTATCCGAGAAAAGTCACAGTCAAGCTGGCTAACCGCGGTAGCGATGGCGCGACCGCCGAATTCGTAGTCGTGGGCAAAAAGGTCAACAACCTGCCGGTTGATCTTGTGACGCAGGAAGGCGATTTGCTGACGGTTGATTCGCACGAGACAGGCATCGGCTACGAAGGCCGGTTCCAAAAAGATGCTGGCGAAATCAACGGGACTTTCTCTCAGGGTGCGATCGAGTTGCCATTGATCTTGCGACGCGTGCAATGAAGCGGAAGCTGATGTCTTTAGTAGCGGCGTTCTATCCGTGCCGATTCCATTGTGTTTCGGCGGTCATCCGCTTTCGTGGAACTACAGTGCGACAGGCAGACCGCTACAGTTTTCGACGCACTACTTTCATTACGATTGCAATCAGCTTGAGTCTTGCGGGATTTTGTCAGGCACAATCGATGTTTCGCGGGGATCCTGCGCACTCAGGCGCTTATTCTGGACCTGCACCGCGGCAGTTCCATAGGGTCAAATGGAAATTTCCTACTGGCGACCGAATCGTGTCTTCGCCGGTGATCCAGAACAAAACGCTCTATTTCGGTGGTGACGACGGCACCATCTACGCCATTGACGCCGAGACTGGTCATCAGATTTGGAAGCGCGCGACCAAAGGTCCGGTATCGTCGACACCGGCGGTGGCTGATGGAATTGTTTACGCGATCAGCTACGACGGAAAGTTATATGCGGTCAACGCCGACACGGGCGCGATAAAATGGAAGTTTGCCACGGGCGGCGAACGGCGGTTCGAAGCAAAAGGCCTCCACGGTATGGAGCCGAAAACCCAGACGATCGCTGATCCTTTTGATGTCTTTCTGTCCAGTCCAGTGGTAGCACACGGCGCCATATATTTCGGCAGCGGCGACGGCAATGTTTATGCGGTTGATGTGACCACAGGCGAACAGCGCTGGAAATTTAAGACCGGCGACGTCGTCCATTCGTCTCCCGCCTACGCGGGCGGAGTTTTGTACTTCGGAAGTTGGGACAGTTACTTCTATGCCGTCGACGCGGAGACCGGAAAGGAGAAATGGCGCTTCCACGGCGGCGAAGACGCGCTCATTCACAATCAGGTGGGGTTTCAATCGTCCCCGGCGGTGGTGGACGGCGTTGTCTACACTGGATGTCGCGACTCGAACCTTTATGCGCTCGACGCCGCCACGGGGAAGGAGAAATGGCGATTCTTCAATGAATTGAGCTGGGTGATTACGTCGCCGGCGGTGACACAAGGCAAAGTCTTCTTCGCCACCTCGGACTCAAGTCTTTACCATGTGGTTGAGGCCGCCACGGGCAAGCCGGTTCTGCGACAACAGGGAAGAGCCTATATGTTCTCGTCGCCGGCCGTGGCGGGAGACGTGGTGTTAATCGGCGTTCTGAACGGAACGCTGGAAGCGCGCGACCTGAAGAGCGGCGAAGTTCTGTGGGATTTTCGGACCGAAGCTTCGAAGCGAAACAAAGGTTGGGTGCTAACCGCGGACCGGAAATTCAACGCTCCGCTGCTCTTTTACTCGAACTGGCGGGAGGCGCCGATTGTGGCGACCGACCGGCAAATCGGCATCGGTGCACTTTTCTCGTCGCCCTTGATCACGAACGGCGTGGTTTATTTCGGAAGCACGGACGGATTTTTGTACGCGCTGGAATAGATAACTAACCGCGGATCACCGGTTGACCGCAGCCTGCCCGTTGTGGCGGAGGCTCCGTCACGCCTTACCCAAGCCAAAAAATCGACAGCCACGCGCCCCCTTCCATTTATGAGATGGATTCTAAGCAGATCAATTCGCTCTCGGTGTCGATTCCTCAGCTCGAGGCATCAGCCCCAATTTTACCTTATCCTTGTAAATTCAAGCTTCAAGCCTTTGGGCTCTCTCAGAGTCATACGGTCGCCCGAGAATTCCACTTGATAAAGAGAGGTGGCGAAAGGCGTCTCGATCTTCACTCGGTTACGGTCAAGAATATATCTGCCTCGCGTGCTCCCGATCACGACGGCTCCATTTTTAGAGAACTCCCAAACCATTGCGCTGGCATCCGACGTGCGCCATTGACCGACGATGTCGTGGGAAGAACCCCCACAGCCGGCCATAGCACACAGCAGGACCGCCAAGGCGATTATCCCAAATCGGAATTGATGTCGGGGAAAAATAAATGGCATGACATCCGGCGCTCCCTATTGCCGGGGCGCAATCGGCAGAATAAATAATCTAGCGACTCGTTTCGACACCATAAAGTCTTTCTTTGGCTTTCACCGGTAAAGGGCTTTGAATAGCATGCATCGGTCGCGTGCAGGGCGGACCGGAAATTCAATCGATTGCGGAGATGCGCTTGATGGAATGAATAGCGCCGAGCTGCCGCCGCAACCCAGCGTTTGTTTGCCGTTGAGTTGACTTAGGGCGCGAGACGTAGCCTTCGACAACACTTTGGTTTCCGGCTTGCGGCGCTGATTAACCGCCACCGGTTGGTACGGCTAACCAATATCGGCTGGCGATTGGGAGCCTGCCCTAAGACCTCTAGAAGCTGGGCTTCCTCGGGACGGCCAATGAACCTCCTCTCTCACCAGCGAATGTCTCAACTTCATTGGCAACAAGATGCGAGATGTTGTCGCGCTGGGTAGCTCTGTCATGTCGACCGAAAGTCTTGCCCTGAGCGAAGTCGAATGGGTGGAGACATCTCTCACTATTACGGTTTGTGACGATATAAACCCAGAAACTCTAATCGCGCGCCATAGCTCGAAATAGAAAGAGATTTCTCCCACTGCGGTCGAAATGACAAGATGCCAAACTTGGCGTGCGTATCGCCGCTCAAAGTCATAATCGACCGAAAGCTTACCCTGAAACGTGCAGAAGGCGGCGCTTCTCCGGGACCGCCAATGGACGCCCTTCTCACCAGCAAATGCGTGAAGTTCATTGGCAGCGAAGTCGAACGGGTCAATCGCCGCTACCTGATTGTCATCGCGAATTCGACTCACAGCCGCTTGTCATTCGCCACGGAGTCGAGGAATTTGCTGAGAACTTAAGACTTAAAGCTTAAAGCTTTTTCTTGTGGCTAAGACGTTTTCTCTCATCCCAATCAAGGAAGCGCTGGAGAGTTCGGAACCAAGTCCTGCCATTCAGGTGCAAGGCTGGGTCCGGACGCGGCGCGATTCCAAAGATTTTTCGTTCATTGAACTGAACGACGGCTCTTCACTTCGCAATCTCCAGATTATCGCGAAAAACACGTTGTCGAATTACGGCGCGGTGCAGCGTTTGACCACCGGTGCTTCAATAATCGTGCAAGGCGAGCTGGTGCCGTCACAAGGGAAAGGCCAAAACTGGGAGGTGCTTGCCGAACACATCGAGATTGTCGGTGGCACTGATGATACGTATCCTTTGCAAAAAAAGGGGCACACGCCGGAGTTTTTGCGCGAGATCGCGCATCTGCGCCCACGCTCGAATCTTTTCGGGTGCGTCTTTCGCGTGCGAAGCCGGCTCGCATTCGCCATCCACCAATTTTTCCAGGAACGCGGTTTCATTTACATACACACGCCCATCATTACCGGGAGCGATTGCGAGGGAGCGGGGGAATTGTTTCGCGTCACCACCATCGACCCGAAAAGTCCGCCGCGAGGCCAGGATGGGAACATCGATTACGAGCAGGACTTCTTTGGCCGATCGACTTACCTAACCGTTAGCGGTCAGCTCGAAGCCGAGGCGTTCGCTTGCGCATTATCGAAAGTTTACACCTTTGGTCCGACCTTCCGCGCGGAGAATTCCAATACCTCTCGCCACGCCAATGAGTTTTGGATGATTGAGCCGGAAATGGCATTTTGCGATCTGCGCGGCGACATGGATCTCGCCGAGCAGATGGTTAAATATCTGGTCTACGACATTCGCTCACATTGCGTGGAGGAGCTGGACCTGTTCGCCAAATTTGTCGACAAAGAATTACTGGCCCGACTCGACTTCGTTGTCGAGCGGCCTTTCCAAAGGGTCACTTACACGGATGCGGTCAATCTTCTCGCCAAGAGCGGCGAAAAATTCGAGTTCCCGGTTGGGTACGGATTGAACCTGCAATCGGAACACGAGCGTTGGCTGACCGAGAAACATTTCAAATGTCCGGTCACGGTTTTTAATTATCCAAAAGAGATCAAGCCCTTCTACATGCGCTTGAACGATGACGACAAAACGGTCACAGCCATGGATTTGCTCGTGCCGGGTATCGGCGAAATTGTCGGAGGCAGCCAACGTGAAGAAAGGCTCGAAGTGTTGGAAGCGAACATGCGCCGGCACAACATGAACCCAGCCGACTACAGATGGTATCTCGATCTGCGGCGTTACGGCACCGTGCCGCACTCCGGGTTCGGTCTCGGCTTCGAGCGCATGCTCATGTTTATCACCGGCGTGCCAAATATTCGCGATGTCATTCCGTTCGCGCGCACGCCAGGCAGCGCGGAGTTCTGATTGAACCGCAGATTGCGCGGATGACGCGGATTTATTGTAGGACGGCCGTATTAGCGCAGTAACCCGGACTACACAGATCGTGCCGGTTTGTAGCTCAACTCTGACCTCTGATCTCTGACCTGTGGCCTCTGGCCTCTGGCTTCTATTTCTTAGTCGCCTTGCGCGACCGCATCGGCGAAAGCGATTTCGCCGGACCTTAGATCCAGTTCAGCTTCGGCCGCGGTCCCGAACACGCGCGCGCGGTGGTCGTCGAATTCTCCCTCCCATCGCGCCACCACAACGGTAGCCAGACAATTGCCAATCACATTCACGGCGGTGCGGCCCATATCCATTAATTCGTCGACGCCAAAGATGACGGCCACACCGATCGGACCAAGACCGTCCGGAAGAAATGTGTTCAGCGTGGCGAGCAGAACCACGAGTGACGCACGGGGCACCGCGGCAACGCCCTTAGAGGTGAGCATCAGCGTCAGCATCATCACAACTTGCTGGCCAAATCCCATGTGCCAGCCCATGGTCGTTTCGGCCGCTTGCGCGACGAACACAGAAGCTAACGCGAGATACAATGTCGAGCCGTCGAGATTAAACGAATATCCGGTCGGCATCACGAATCCGACGATGTGTCGCGGGACCCCGAACCGTTCCATCGCCTGCATCGCTTTCGGCAACGCCGATTCGCTGCTGGTGGTCGCGAACGCGATCGTCGCCGGCTCGCGCACTGCGCGAATGAATTGGCGCAGCGGCATGCGCATTAAGAAAATGACGAGCCCGAAAACGAGGACGATAAAAATGATGAGTGCGAGATAGAGAGAGAGGATCAGTTTGCCGAGATTAACCAGCACGCCGAGACCCTGTGTGCCGATCGTATGCGCCATGGCCGCGCCTACCCCGATCGGCGCGAACATCATGACGTAATTGGTGAACTTGAACATGACCTGCGAAAGGCTTTCCATCGCGCGAACGATCGGCTTCCCTTTTTCGCCGACAGCGGACACTGCCATGGCGAAGAGCACCGCGAAGGCAACGATTTGCAGAACGTCGCCGCGTACCATCGACTCAATCACACTGGAGGGAAATGCGTGCACGATCGTTTCGACCAGCGTTTTGGGATGGCTTTGACCGATCGTCTTGATGATATCGGTATTGCTGGCCACCAGCGTCACGCCGGTGCCCGGCTTGGTGAAATTGACCACGGTCAAGCCAATGAAGAGGGCGGCGGTCGTGACGATCTCGAAATAGACTAACGCCTTGAGCCCCATGCGTCCGACCTTTCGCAAGGCACCGGCGCCTGCGATCCCCACAACGATGGTCGAGAAAACGAGCGGCGCGATGATCGACTTGATCAGATTAATGAAGATGTCGCGGAGAAAATAAATTTTGTTTCCCCAATCAGGTCGCAGCCATCCGATCACGCCGCCCAGGATCAGTCCGATCATGATCTGAGTCGTGAGCGACGGCCGATACCACGGCCGGCGCAAAGGTTGGGAAACAGCTCCGTTCATTCGGTCGTTGGATTAACACAAAGCGCGAAATTGAAACAGCGCGTTTCTGTTCCGGGGAGCGCACGCGCCTCGCGTGCTCTCCCCGGACATTCGCGGTCACGTGTGATGTACGCTCCATTTGCTGCGTGTTCCTGACTCATCTTGTCTGCACATCGTGTGGGCTACGCCACGAATCGGCGCGGTTGCAGAATGTCTGCACGAAATGCCAGAAGCCGCTTTTTGCCGCATACGATCTCGCCGCGGCGGGTCGCACGCTCACGCGTGAGACATTGCCCACGCGCGAGAAATCGTTGTGGCGTTATCGCGAAGTGCTCCCATTGCCCGCGGGCGTCGAACCCATCTCGTTAGGCGAAGGTGGAACGCCGCTGCTTCGAGCCACGAGATTCGCCGACGATCTCGACCTTTGGATCAAAGACGAATCCCAAAATCCGACCCAGAGTTTCAAAGCGCGCGGTATGTCAGTGGCCGTATCGATGGCGAAACATCTTGGCGCAGTCAGGCTTGCTGCGCCGAGCGCGGGAAATGCCGGCGGTGCACTCGCCGCCTATGCCGCGCGGGCCGGCCTCGAAGCGTATATCTTTATGCCGCGCGATACGCCGCGCGCGAACGTTATTGAGTGCCGCGAACTCGGCGCACACGTCACTCTCATTGACGGACTTATCACTGATTGCGGCGCGGAAATAGCCCGACGCAAAAACGCGGAGGGCTGGTTCGATATGTCGACGCTCAAAGAACCGTATCGGGTGGAGGGAAAAAAGACGCTCGGCTACGAGTTGGCCGAGCAATTGAATTGGACGTTACCCGACGTGGTTCTTTATCCAACCGGCGGTGGCACCGGCCTCATTGGCATGTGGAAAGCGTTCGATGAAATGGGGGGGCTCGGCTGGGTTGACAAAAAACGGCCGCGAATGTTTTCCGTGCAGGCCACCGGTTGCGCGCCCATTGTGCGCGCGTTCGAAGCGGGCGAAGAAATCGCGACCGAGTTTCCGGACGGACCCACCATCGCCTCGGGATTGCGCGTTCCAAAAGCGATCGGCGATTTCATCATGCTTAAGATTTTGCGCGAATCGAATGGTGGCGCAATCGCAGTCGATGACGAAGAAATGGTTCGCATCGGGCGCGAGGTGGGAAAGAGCGAAGGTCTCTTTGTCGCACCGGAGGGCGCAGCGTGTTTTGCCGCGTTCCAATCGCTGCGCGCTTCTGGCAAGATCGACATCGGCGAACGAGTCGTGATCTTCAACACCGGCTCAGGGATCAAATACCTCGACTGTTTCGACCGCGATTCCTAGCTTTTGGCCATGGCAACGCGCGAGTTGCGACACCTGTTGCTA
>Ga0137376_10000271_pt1 | contig 21554 bp, 14 predicted proteins | sample SagtaG_23_FD_104814 | JGI IMG/M metagenome (GOLD analysis project Ga0137376, IMG submission 104814) | Vadose zone soil microbial communities from Sagehorn Ranch, Mendocino, California, USA - Sage2_L_20_16 metaG | ecosystem: Environmental > Terrestrial > Soil > Vadose zone | place: USA...
ATTGGTTCGACCACCCCGACTTCGGCCTTTGGCCGGTTCTCGCCGTCGCCGCTCACTTCGATGTGCTGCGGACGGACACCAAGGAAAACCCTGCCGCGCGATTCGCCATCGCACGGCACATCGAGCGTCAGATCGATTCCCTTGAACGTGCACATTCCCATGCGTCCCGCGGATCCCTCGGCGCGCTGGATCACCCCTTCGATGAAATTCATCGCCGGACTTCCGATGAACCCGGCAACGAATTTATTCGCTGGCCGCTGGTAGAGCTGCATCGGCGTCGCGATCTGCTGTAGCACGCCTTCCTTTAGAACGGCGATGCGATCGCCCAGCGTGAGAGCCTCCGATTGATCGTGGGTAACGTAGACCATCGTTGCGCCGAGCTTCCGATGGAGTCGCGACAACTCGACGCGAGTCTCGACACGAAGCTGCGCGTCGAGATTGGAGAGAGGCTCGTCGAAGAGAAATGCGAGAGGCTCGCGGACGATCGCGCGCCCAAGTGCGACACGCTGGCGCTGACCGCCCGATAGCTGCGCGGGTTTGCGATCCAGCAAGTTCTCGAGACCAAGCGATGCGGCGATGGTATTTACGCGTTCCTTGATGACTGCCGGGCGCTGTTTTCTGATGCTCAAGCCGAACCCGAGATTCTCGCGCACGGTCATGTGCGGATAGAGCGCGTAGTTCTGGAACACCATCGCGATGTCGCGCTGCTGGGGCGGCAGGTCGGTGACGTCGCGCTCGCCGATGCGAATCACGCCATCGGTAACTCGCTCCAGTCCGGCCATCAATCGGAGCACCGTTGACTTGCCGCTGCCGGACGGGCCGACCAGCACCAGCAACTCGCCGTCCGCGGCTTCCAAACTGAGATCGTGTGCGGCCACGTAGCCGTTCGGATAAACCTTGGCGACGTGCTCGAGAGCGATTCGGGCCATACAGGTTTTCGGAAAAGTTTGTCGCGTCTGATTAACTGCAAACCGAACGGAACCGCAAACTGAACGGGATCCGAGATGTGAGAAGCATCGTTGTTAGATCTGAGGAACAGCACGTAGACAGCGTCGTTCCTCGCAGCTCGGATCTATGCCTCTGACATCTCGGATCCCGTTCAGTTGCAGTTGAAGTTCTCATCCCTTCACAGCCCCCGCAGTAAGTCCCTGTACAATCCTTCTCTGGAAAACCAGAACCATAGCTGCTACTGGCGCCGTGGCGACGACAGCTGCGGCTAGGATCTGTCCCCAAGGCACCTGGTACTGCCCGCGAAAAAGTGCAATCGCAACTGGAACTGTCTGGCGCTCGGGACCGAGCGTGAACGACAGCGCAAACAGGAATTCGTTCCAGCAGTAGATGAACGTAAGAATCCCGGTCGTCGCCAGGCTGGGCACGGCGAGTGGTAGCAGAATTCTGGTGAAGCTTTGTATTCGTGTTGCACCGTCAACATGCGCCGCTTCCTCGAGATCCCTGGGGATCTGTCTGATCGAACCGGTGAGCACCCAGACCGTGAGCGGCATCGCGAACGTCATGTACGGCATGATGAGACCGGGATACGTGTCGATCAAATGGAGCGAGCGTAGCAGCAGATAGAGCGGGCTCACGATCGAGATCTGCGGGAACATTGTTACCGCCAGTATGAACGCCATTATCGGCGCCTTGCCGCGGAATTCGATGCGCGCAAGAGCGTAGGCAGCGAGAGTTCCCACCGTCAGGCAAAAGAGTGTCGTCGTTCCAGCGACGACGAGAGAGTTGCGAATTGGTGTTATGAAATCGCGCTCGGTGAACAGCGCCCGATAGTGATCGAAGATCAGCTGCTGCGGCCAGAGCGACGGATCGCGAAATAGCGCTGCGTCCGACGTGAATGATGCGACTATGGCCCAGTAGAACGGAAAGAGCGTGAATAGCATAAGCAGGACAAGAGCCGCGCTGAAAACCCATTCGCCCCACCGCACTCCAGCTAGCCTGGCGGATCTCATGATTCATCTCCGCCGAGGCGGACGCCGAGTCCGCGGACGTAGAACAATGCCAGGCCGAACGTAATCGCAAAGATCACGACCGAAAGCGCCGACCCATAGCCGAAGCGAAGATTCTGCAGCAGCGCGTTGAAGGTGTAGAGCGCGACAGGCTCCGTAGATGTTCCGGGTCCACCGCCGGTCAGAACGTAGATCAAATCGAAGACCCGGAATCCGTCCAACGTTCTGAAGATCAGCGTCACGAGAATGGCGGGCTTCAGTAGGGGCAATGTTATGTGCCGCAGCTGCCACCAGGCGTTGGCGCCATCGACTGCTGCTGCCTCGTAGAGACTGAGATCGATGTTTTGAAGTCCGGCCAAAAGTAGCAGTGCGACGAACGGCGTCGTCTTCCAGACGTCGGCGAGGATCACCGGCACCCACGCCGTCGACGCTTTGATGAACCAGACCATTGGTTGATTGAGAATCCCCGCATCGACCAGCAGCGCGTTGAGAATCCCGCCCTGCGATTCGAAGATGAAGCGCCAGAGCAAAGCTGCCACGACCGTTGGGATAGCCCACGGCACCAAAACCGCTGCACGCACGAACCCCCGTCCGCGAAAAACACGATTCATTGCCAGCGCCAGAAAGAGCCCGAGCAGGAGCTCGAGCGAGATCGAGACAACCGTGAAAAACGCGGTGTGTCCCAGAGCTGCCCAGAAGCGCGGATCCTGTGCGATCTCGGCGTAGTTGGCGAGTCCGACGAACGGCTTGCCGAGCCACGGCATTCGGAGCTCGTGGAGGTGCAATGATTCCCAGAATGTCCAGCCGAGCGGGAAGATCGCGATGAGCGCAATTACCGCGAGTGCGGGCGCGACGAGCGCCCAGCCGAGTCGGGCTTCGGAGCCGAGTCGGGAGATTTTCCTCACGTTTTGCTGGCTCCCTGCATCAACTTCCGCATCCCCGTTCGCTCGATTAGCGCGTTGATCTTGGCCGCCGCCGAGTTGAGCGCCTCCCGTGGCTCCGCCTGTCGAACGAGGGCTCGGTGCAATTCTATCTGCAAAATTTCTGATAGCTCCGTATAGATGGGCGTGACCGGACGCGGTGTCGCGCTCTCAATCGCTCGCCGCGCGTTCTCCAACGGAATGGCGATAGCGCCGCGGAGGCGCGCGTCATCGTACAACGCCGGACGCGTCGGATACTGGCCAACTGCCTGGGCACGCTCCAGCATCTGCTCCGGCGCAGTGAGATAGGCAATGAGCCTGTAAGCGGCGTCGGGGAATTCAGTGTAGTTGTTTTTGGTGAGCTGAGCGCCGCCGAGAGCAGCAGTTGAATGTCCGTTGGGGGCATTCGCCGACGCCGGAATGGGCGAAACCGCAAATTTGCCGGCAACTCTCGATTGCGCGGTGTCGCTCATCGCCGCCACTGGATACGGCCAGTTGCGCATGAAGACCGCGTTACCGTTCTGAAACGCAAAGCGCGCTTCCTCTTCGTGCCATGTCAGAACGTCGAGGGGGGCAACGCGCCACGAATACAGCTCGTCCCGCATGAACTCGAGCGCTCGTACTGCCTCGGGGCGATTCACGACTACCTCGCCTTTTTCGTCGATGATGCGCCCGCCGAACGCACCCAGGTACTCGACGAACCCGGTGATCAGCCCTTCGTATCGCGCGCCCTGAAAGACAATTCCATAGCGCGGACCGCCGCGGCGCGACATCGCCGCCTGCGCATTCTTGACCATTTCCTCGAGCGATTTCGGTTCGGCCGCAAGGAGATCCGTTCGCCGGTACAGCAAACCAACATCCGCGAACCACGGCAAGGCGTACAGCTTCCCCGCCCACGTGTTCGCGGTAACGGTAGCGGGAAAAAACTCATCCCGCTGGGGCTGATATCGATCGAGGGGCAGCACCCACCCTGCTGCGGCGAACTCGGGCGTCCAAACGACATCGAGCTGAAGAATGGACGGATTCCCCACTCGTGCGTTCAGCCACTGCACATAGAGCTGATGACGCTGGGAGGCATCATCGGGTGTCCGCTGCAACTCGACACGGATGCCCGGATTGAGCTGCATGAACCGCTTCAACTGCTTCGCGACGAGTGTTCCTTCAGCACCGAGCGCCGAGCCCGAGAAAGTGAGGACGGTTTCGCGTTTCGATTGGGCGCGCGAGCACCCAAGGATTGCTGCGCAGGCGAGGAAGATGAGATCGGGAGGCCTCACGATGGATTCCTGCGCGTCACCAACTTGTTGTTCCTAAAACGGAAAGCGGAGTCGCGTGAGGATGAACTGCACCGCAAGATCAGTCACATTCCACAGCTGCACGTCCGTGCTCGCCCCGTAGCGGATCGGTTTGAGCTTGCCGTTCTGGATCTCGTAGCTCCACAGCTCGTTGTGCTTGAGGCCCGAAGCTTCTACGGCAAGGTAAGTCCGCATCAGCGCCATTTTCATTTCGTCCACAAAGTGCGAAACGTCCGGGCTGCGATCGGGGCCGACGTCCCGGACCCGCCCAGTCTCGTCTGTCGCTCCATTGATCTGATTGGCGAGTCCGAGCAGGATCAGATTGACCTCGCGTCCCCAGACGACTCGCGGCGAGTGATACGTGTCCCTGCGGAAAGCCTCCCACACGCTCGGCGAGGCATACGCATCGTTTGCGACAAGCGCGCCGAGGCTGTCGACAAAAAGTCCGACCGGATACGCGCGCACGATAGCGCTCACGTCACGGCGCACAGACGCAATGGCATCGGCACTGACATCCGCGCCATCTCTCAAGAAGAGTCCCGTGGCTAGATCGGTATTTACGACGGGAATCGGCCTGCCGGCCGAGTCGAGTGAGATCGCCACGAAATTCAGCGGCGCGCTGTCGGCAGCTGTTTTCGCCAGTACTCCGCGCCAATACGCGCGCTCCTCGGGCGGCAGCCAGGCAAGCTTTTGTTGAACCCTCGCCCGGATGTCTTCCGGCGTCAGCGTGACGACGAAATGGTTCACGGCGCCGCGCCAGTTCTGGATCGCGCGCTGAAAGAAGGCAGGGTCGAATAACAGATCCCGGAGCGGCGTCTTGCTGAGACTTGGCGAAGCGGCGACCAGCTCGTGCGGGTCGAAGCCGGCAGTGTGCAACGCAGTCACGATCTGGGAAATGGACTCGAGTGCGCGCGGCGCCCAAATCGCATTGATGTCCATCTCGAAGCGCCCGTTGGCGTAACCGGCGTTGCTGTCGCGCCAGCTGATCGATCGCCAATGTGTTGCGTCGAGCCGCGGCGAGGCGATGAGATTCTGAACGGTGGGGTCGCGCGCGTAGGGAGCGGCAAGTGTCGCCACCAGCGCGAGCTCCTTGAGCAGGAGTCCGATACGCCGTCCGCCTCCGTCCGACGAATCCGTAAGGAACGCGTGCTTCCGTGTCGACGACAGGGCAGGATTGGTGAGGTAGCGGGCGACGACGACGGGAAGCTGAAACTCGTCGTCGCGCATGTGATAGTTCTCGCGCACTGTCTGCAAATCCACGAGTAAGGCGCGGGCGTTACGCAGCGCAGTGTCGGCGGCTGTTCTGCTCCGCTGCCGCAGGTTGAAGTAGTTGGACATGTGCGCGTTGTACTCAGCGGCGTTCTCGCGAATTGCTTGTCCACCGAGCGCTTCCTCGTGGCTGACGTCGCCTTCGGGACCGAGCTTTCGCAGTGCGCTCGCGATTACGAATTCCGGCATTGCATCGGTCCACACGGGCTGCATCATCAGCGACGTCATCATCATATCGCGGCCGAAGTACGTGGCGTAATTCGGCAGGCCGGCCATGAGCTTTTCCTTCGAGCTGAGTAGCTCAGTTCCGCGCACATCGCGCTCGAGCAGTCGATACCGCGTCACCTTCGCTGCATCCGCCGCGTTCCCGCGCGCGCGGTTGGCGGCGACACGCGCGTCGTTGAGGAATCGCAGGAAGGCGCTGTTGAAGATCTGATCGCGCGTCAGCGGATTCAGCGACGGCCCGTCCGTCGTCACCCGCACCGTGAACCGAATTGGCTGATTGCCGGTGGCGCGCACAGAAACAACGGGCACCGTGACGAGGAGCGACGCGGTGCGGGGATCGGGAACGAGATCGAGCTGGAGATTGGTCTTGCCGTCCAGAGTCGTTTGCAGTGCGCTGACGCCGCGGCCGCCACGCACCCCGGTCGTCAGCAGATCCGGCTCGAGCCGGGCTCTCAGATCCGATGTGAATTCGGTGCCGAGCATGCCGATCTGGCGCTGCCGCTCCGCAGGGTCGAGTCGATCAAGATTCGCGATCAGCTCTTCCTGCTCTCGCAATCTGAACGTCGGCCAGTCGTATGGCCCGAGGTGACGGCCGGAATACCCGAGGTCGCGCTCCACTCGCATCGAGCCGAGCAAAATCCAGCCGATCAGAAGCTGGGGAGCGTTGGCGACGAGCTGATACTCGATCGTGCGGCGATTGTCTGTTTGAGACACGGTCGCATCGACCGATCCCCATTCGAGCCGAATCGGCTTGCCATTTCCGTCTCGAACTGTGAAGCCAACGCTCTCGTCGACTGCGTCGGCGAGCAAGGTGACGACGCGACCACTGCGCGCATCGAGGTAGATCTGGACAACGTTTCCCTTGGCGTCGCGGAAGAAGCGGGTCTGGTACCCTTGATACGCGGCGGGATCGTCGAGTCCCTGCTCGGGAAAACCGAGCACGGGCTGGACGCGAGTTTGCGCCGCAGCCTCTGCGGCGCCAATGACAAAAATCGCCGTGAGCGGGAAAAGCCGTAGGCATGCGCGAAGCTTCGGCATCGCCAATAATGTGGCACTCCGACGCTCGCGCGTCAGTAGGCAGCGGCTTGCGCGATAGCTCCGTGCTGGTTTACGGTTCGCCGGTGACTTCCCTCGACCTGGCGCTGATTGGCAACGGCAGCATCGGCGCACTAATCGATGCCCAAGGTGCTGTCGTCTGGTGCTGCTTTCCTCGCTTCGATGGCGATCCGGTCTTCTGCACACTGTTGACCGGCGAAGAGCCAGCGAATGCGTGCGGTACCTTCACGATTCAGCTGGAGGGAGCGGTCCGAGTGGAGCAGGAGTATCTCCCCGACACGCCGATCCTCGTCACGCGACTCTACGACGAGAAAGGGGATGGAGTCGAGATAACCGATTTCTGCCCGCGCTTCGAAAAGGACGGCCGATTGTTCTGTGCGGAAATGTTGGTCCGTCAGGTGCGGCCGATCGAGGGAAGACCGAAAATCCGGGTGCGCATCAACCCCGCTGCCAACTACGGCTGCACAAAGCGCGCGCATGCGCTCAGCGTCGGCCACATCACGTACGCGAACGAACAGCCACTTGGTCTCACCACCGAAGCGCCGACCGAAGCAATTGTCGACGACACACCGTTTCCCATCGAGGAAACCATCACCTTGATGTTCGGGCTCGACGAGCTCGTCGCGGAAAGAGGCGATGTGGCGAGCACGGGGAGCGCAATGCTCGAGCAGACGACGGCACATTGGCGCAGTTGGGTCGCATCACTGGATCTTCCTGCAAAATGGCGCGATGAGGTCGTTCGCGCTGCGATCACGCTGCAACTGAACGTCTATGAACCGACGGGCGCGATCGTCGCGGCCATCACGACGTCGATTCCCGAGGCCCCAAATACCGCGCGCACCTGGGACTATCGGTACTGCTGGCCGCGCGACGCCTGCTTTGTCGTCAACGTTCTCAGTCGCATCGGCGATGTTCGAACGACTGAACGCTATCTGACTTTCCTTTTGCATGTCGCCGATGCGGCAGACGATTCGCGTCTCGCCCCAATGTACAGCGTCGACGGCGGTCCAATTCCTGGTGAGCACGAAGCTTCGTGTCTTGCCGGCTACCGTGGAATGGGACCGGTACATATCGGCAATAAAGCCAGTGAACAAACCCAGAACGACGTCTACGGCGAGGCGGTCCTCACCGCGGAACCCTTGTTCCGTCACTCACGCGCCATTTGGCCTGGCGACGAGGCGTTGTTCGCGCGACTCGAGGCATTCGGCGAGTATGCAGCGAAGCTCTTCGACGTGCCCGACGCCGGATTGTGGGAGCTACGCGGCTCGGCGCGCGTTCACACGTTCTCGAGCGTCATGTGCTGGGTCGCGTGCGACAGATTAGGCATCTATGCGCAACGCCTGAAGCTGACAGATCGCGCCGAATACTGGCGCGCAAAGGCAGCGGAAATTCATGAGGTAATCTCGCGGCGATCGTGGAACGCCGATCTCAACGCGTTCACGGCAACGATGGAAGGAAGCTCACTCGACGCGAGTCTTCTCCTGATGCCGCGCCTCGGTTTCCTCAACGCCGACGATCCCAGGTTCATTGGAACTGTCGCGGCGATCGAAGGACAACTCAAGCACGAGGACTGCATCTATCGGTACATCGAGCCGGATGACTTCGGACATCCGGAAAACGCGTTCCTCGTCTGCACCTTCTGGTATATCGAGGCGCTGGCCGCAATGGGAGGCGCACGGCGCGAACAGGCGCGCGCGCTGTTCGAGAAAGTGCTGGCTGCCCGCAATCGGCACGGCTTGCTAGCAGAGGATCTCGATCCTCGTACGCTGGAGCAGTGGGGCAACTTCCCGCAGACGTACTGCATGGCGGGGATCATCGATTGTGCCGTTGCTCTGGCAGGTAATTCAAAAGACCTAACTGCAAACTGAACGCGATCCGAGATGTGGGAACTGCAAACTGAACGCGATCCGAGATTTGAGAAGCACAGTTGTTAGACCTCAGGAACAGCACGTCGAGAGCGTCGTTCCTCAGAGCTCGCATCTATGCCTCTCACATCTCGGATCGCGTTCGGTTTTTAGTCAAACTCCTACCGGAACACTATCCACAGCGCGCCGATGGTGGCCGCGAGCAGCACCGAGAGCCCGATCTCGAGCCTCCGCTCTGGTTTACTCACTCCGACTACCTCCGATGGTGCGACGGTCTGCAGCGTGAGGTCCGCGACCCGCTCAGGCGGTGGCGGCGGATTCAGCACGCTGACGACTATCAGTATCGCGCTGCACAGCAGGAAAAGAAGCGCGGCGAAGTGGAGGAAGTTGATGTTGGCGAACCAGTACCACAGTGACCCAGACGTCAACTTTGCCTTCGTCAGCTCCAGAATCAGACGCGCCAGACCGAGCACGAAGCCAGTCCATAGTGCCGCCAGGGCGCCACTTCCGGTGAGACGCGGACTCAGGATACCGAGGAGGAAGCACGCGGCGATCGGCGGTGCGATGTACGCTTGCACGCTCTGCAAATAGATGTAGAGCTGCGGCGACACGAATTTCATGAACGGAATCCACAGCAAACCGAGTCCCACCAGAATTACAGTGGTCACACGCCCGACGAACACGAGCCGCGCCTCGCTGGCGTTGGGTCTCCACTTTCGGTAAACGTCCCACGTCAGCAGCGTGGAGCACGAGTTGAAGGCAGATGCCAGCGAGCTCATTAGAGCCGCCAGCATTCCCGCGAGAACCAATCCCTTGAATCCGATCGGGAGAAGGCGGGTGACGAGTATCGGGTACGCTGAATCGGTTTGGCCGCTGCGAACGTCCTGATACAACGCCGCCGCGATTATTCCTGGCAGGACGAAGATGAAAACTGGAAGGATCTTCAGGTAACCAGCCATGATGGTTCCCCGGCGCGCCTCCTTTACGTTCCGCGCCGCCAAAACGCGCTGGACGATGTGCTGGTCGGTGCACCAGTACCAGATGCCAAGGATCGGTGCTCCGAACACGATTCCCGTCCAGGGAAAGTCCTTGTGATTCGACGGCTTCCACATCGAAAAGAAGTCAGGCGGCACACTGGCTCGGAGACCGGAGAAGCCGCCCACCGCGTTCAGGCCAATGAACATCAGTGTCACCGAGCCGAGAATCAGTACGACCGCCTGCATCACCTCGGTGTAGATAACCGCGCGCAGTCCACCGAAAATCGTGTACAAGCCTGTAATGACGATTAGGATCGCGGCGCTGGTCCAGAAATCGAAGCCCGTCACTGCTCGCATCACGACGCCGCCGGCGAACAGTGTCACGCTGATCTTGGTCAGGACGTAACCGATGATGGATACCCAGGTGAAATACGCTCGCGAAGCGGGGTTGTACCGGCGCTCGAGAAACTCGGGCATGGTGTACACGCCGCTCCGTAGATAGAACGGTACGAACAGCCAGCCCAAAAGGAGCAGTATGAAGCTGGCGAGCCATTCGAAGTGGCCGACTGCCAGACCGCTCGCCGCCCCGGTGCCGGCGAGCCCCACCAGATGCTCACTTCCGATGTTGGATGCAAAAAGGCTGGCTCCGACCGCCAGCCAACCCACATCTCGACTCGCCAGAAAAAAGTCCGCGCTGACGTTTTTCTCGCGCCGCGCGGCCCAGTAGGCAATGGCGGAGAGGATCACGAAATACCCCGCGATCACGAGGATGTCGACGATACTGAGGTTGCTCATGGCGTTCGGTCCGTGTGAGAGAAGTAGACGTCCGAGCTCATTGGCGGTACGCTTCGCGACCTCTCGGCGAAGCTGGCGAAGAATCTGAGGCTTTTCGTCGCTCCGCGCTATGAGAATGGCTCAATTATTTGCCGGCCGCCTTTTGCTTGACAGTCCGTCAGGCTCCCCGCACATTGGCCGATCGTGAAGCGGCGCGATTTTATAGTCGCTGGCGCGAGTTTCGGCGCAGCGGGACTGATGGGACTCAAGCCCTCAAATGTCCCCGTTCCCCCCCGAACAAAATTCAAGCTGTCCGTCACACGCTGGCCATTTGGCCGGTTCACGCTTGACCAGCTTTGCCGGATGGCCCGTGACCTTCGCATCGATTCAGTGGAGCTGCTCGAGCCCAACGAGTGGTCGATTCCGAGAAAGTACGGCCTTGTTTGCGCGATGGGGTACGCCACGGTGCCCAACCCGGATACTCGTCTGACCGACGGATTCAACCGCGTGGAGAATCACGCCTGGCTGATCCCGGCATACGAGCGTGCGATTCCGCTGGCGGCCGCCGCGAAGGTGCCGAACGTGATCTGCTTTTCGGGGAGCCGCAAAGGGCAGAGCGACGATGAAGGGCGAGCGATTTGTGCACGAGGGTTGGCGCCATTGATCCCGGTAGCGGAGCGACAGGGAGTCACGCTGTGCATGGAGCTACTCAACTCGAAGGTCGATCACCCCGATTATCAGTGCGATCATACTGCGTGGGGAGTCGCGCTCGCGAAGCAGGTGAACTCGCCGCGGTTCAAGCTGCTGTACGACATCTACCATATGCAGATCATGGAGGGGGACGTGATCCGCACCATTCGCGACAACATTCAGTACATCGGCCACTTCCACACTGGTGGAGTGCCTGGTCGCCACGAGATCGACAATACCCAGGAGCTCAATTATCGGGCGGTGATGCTCGCCATCGCGGAGGCCGGGTTCACTGGCTACGTCGCGCAGGAGTTTATTCCTACTAAAGATCCGCGCAAATCGCTCGCTGAGGCGGTAAAGATTTGCCGAGTATGAAGCGGGAGGCGGGAAGCGGGAAGCGAAATGTGGGAGAGGGAAACCAGTGCCGTTCGCGTCCCGCTTCCGACCCAAAGTATACAATAGTGAATGCACCGTCCCCGACTTTAGTGAATGCACCGTCCCCGACTTTTCCGGCCAGTTAACTCCCGCATGACAGGCTTGCGTCGCCGACAGCCGCTTGCCTCTTCCCCCTTCCCGCTTGTGACACGAGTGTGACACAGTTCTTGCTAAAACAACTCTGCGACTGACTCGTCTATAAGTTGACACACGTACAGCGCATTCATAGGTTGCATCAGAGCGCGATGGCGCGCTCGATCAACTAGCAATCGTAAAACAATGACCTTCATCGCTCACAACCTCACGAACAAGATGCCGGATGGCGCATTCAATTGCGGCAGCGGCACGCGTGGCGCGCGATGGCGAGAGGGTTAACCATACCTGATTACATGCCTAAGATTCGCCCCCGCGTTCCGACTGGATGCGGGGGCGATTCGTTTTTGATCAGCGGGACAGGCGCGCCTGCTGGTCGAACACTGAGAGCGCCAATGGAGGATCGATGAGGAAGTACTACCTGCTGGTGAGCGATTTCGATCAGACCCTGAGCTTCAATGATTCAGGGCTGGTCCTGGCCGAGATGCTCGGCATTCCCGATTTCCAGGAGAGAGTCGCCAATCTGTCGCGACTGAATCTCGTGCAGTCGGGTGCCGAGCTAACATACCTGCTACGGCACGATCCGGACTTTCGCCGCGTGCGCGAGGAAGATCTCGTCGAGGTCGGTCGTCAGATCCGCCTCAAGCGCAACATTGCGCTGCTCGCCGAGTTTCTGAAGGACGGGATCGACGGCTTCCGGTTCGACTTCTACGTCGTCTCGGCGGCTCCGTGGCTCGTCGTCCACTCAGCTCTGCAGGGAATCGTGCCTCCCAATCACATCATCGGCGGCCACTTCAGCTTCAGTACTGAAACGGGCGAAGTGGAATCGATCATCCAGGTCCCGGCTGGTTACGGAAAAGTCGCTGCAGTCGATTCACTGCGTGTCCGACTCGGTGTTCCGACCGATCGCGTCGTGTACGTCGGTGATGGAAGCTCGGACATCCATGTGATGCTGCACGTCAACCGTGGCGAAGGGCTCACTATCGCGGCGTCGGAAGCGAGGCACATCGCGCAGATCGCGCGGCGTACAGTGATCAGCGATGACGCGCTCAGCGTGTTGATCCCGATCCTTGAAGAGATCTGCGGCTACGACCCGAGCCAGATCCGGCTTGTGTTCGAGGAGCAGGGGCTGCTGATTCAGGAGTGGGACCGCGTCAGGACGGACTGGCTCACCATCCGGGAAGGGTCGGCGCTAGCGGTTGACCCCGCTGCTTGAACCGAAAAACTGCAACTGAACAAGTCGTCAGCTTGAGCTGACAAAAGCTGTCGGCTATCAGGCTTAGAACGTCGGGACGCCACTAGTGACGTGATGGCACAGGCGGTTGCTCGTGTCCAATTAGTGCTTGTGGCGTCCCGACGTAGTGAGCCTGATGGCTGTCAGCTGCAAAGCTCAAGCTGACGACTTGTTCAGTTGCAGTTCAATTGCAGTATCATCTCTCAAACGAAATTCAATGATCCATTATCTCGGCTACTTCGCCGGCACCCTGACGGTGCTCTCTTTTCTTCCGCAGGTCATCCGAACCTGGAAAAGCCGGCAGACCCGCGACCTGCACTTCGGTATGTTCGCTCTGCTCGTTACGGCGAGCTCGCTGTGGATCATCTACGGAATCATCATCGAGGATTGGCCGGTCATTATCACCAACCTCGGGATGGTCGCACTGAACGGAGCAATCGGAGTAGCCAAGCTTCGATACGGCTGATGCCAAAGCGAGTGCTTCTCAGCTGGAGTGGCGGCAAGGACAGCGCCCTCGCCCTCCAGGCTTTACGCGCAGATCCTGACATCGAGGTGATCGGACTCCTGACGAGCGTCACGCGCGCTTACGAGCGGGTCAGCGTGCACGGAGTGAGGAGATCTCTCCTCGAGCGCCAGGCGCAGCGACTGCGACTCCCGCTCTTCACGATCGAGCTCGATCCCGTCACCACTAACGACGCATATGAACAGGCTTTTCTCGCTGCTATCGAGCGCGTCAAACGAGAGCACCCGGATTTCGCAGCCGTAGCCTTCGGCGATCTTTTTCTGGCCGACGTCAGGGCGTATCGAGAAAGGCTTCTCGCACCGACCGGTTTGCAACCCCTGTTTCCCCTCTGGGGCCTCGACACAACCGAGCTGGCGCGCCGATTCGTCCAGGAGGGATTTGTGGCGCGGCTGGTGTGCGTCGATACCACACAGCTCGACGGATCCTTCGCTCACCGCGCGTTCGACGAATCGCTGCTCACCGACCTTCCGCCCGGTGTCGACCCCTGCGGTGAGCGGGGAGAGTTCCACACTTTCGTATCGTACGGGCCTGGCTACGATGGACCAGTCGAATACACAGTGGGTGAGGCCGTGCTGCGGGATGATCGCTTCGCCTATGGCGATCTGATTCCTGGCGAGGAAACCGGCGCGGCTCAGTAGATTAGTGGCATGCCGCGCATCGTCTCCTTTTTGCCCGCCGCTACCGAAATCACCTACGCGCTCGGCGCGGGTGCGGATCTCGTCGGTCGGTCTCATGAATGCGACTACCCACCCGAGGTCCGTTCGCTTCCCGTCGTGAGTAAGCCGGCGCTTCCTCTTGATGGACTCTCACAGAAAGAGATAGACCGCGCTGTCGCCGCGCGTCTCGCAACCGGCGAGAGCCTTTATCAGGTGGACGAGAAGCTCCTCGACGAGCTGCACCCCGATCTCGTTCTCACCCAGGATCTCTGTCAGGTTTGCGCCCCGTCGGGCAACGAGCTCAGTCGCGCCCTGCGCGAGATGTCGCGGCCGCCGGAAGTGCTCTGGCTTACACCCCGCAACGTCGCGGAAATCGAACAGAACATCGCCGCGATCGGCGAGGCCACTGGCCGACAGGATGTTGCGCAAAAACTGATCGCGAGTAACCAGGAACGCATCCGAAAGGTCGTCGCAGCGGTCAGTCACGCTCCTCGACGTCGCGTCGCGTTTCTCGAGTGGACAGAGCCACTCTTCTGCGCTGGCCACTGGGTCCCGGAAATGGTTGACGCCGCGGGAGGAGAAGATCCACTCGGACAACCGGCGTCAGATTCGCGCCGGATTACCTGGGACGACGTGGCGGCGTTCGAGCCGGAGCTGATCATCGTCGCGCCGTGCGGCTACGGCTTGGAGGCGGCGACTGCAGTAGCCCGCCGCCTCCCGCGAATCACGGATGCGGAAGTGTATGCTGTCGATGCGAACGCCTACTTTGCTCGGCCCGGACCTCGCGTCGCTGAGGGGATAGAGCTGCTTGCGCATCTGTTCCATCCCGACCTGTTCGCCTGGCCGCACCAGCACCGACCCTGGGCAAAAGTCACTTAAGGCATTCAGGGTCATTAACTGCAACTGAACAAGTCCTCAGCCTGAGCTGACAAGCTGGCAGCCATCAGGCTTAGAACATCGGGACGTCATTGGCGGATTACAGCACGGGCAGTTGCCTGTGCTATCACGCCACCCGTGGCGTCCCGACGTCGTGAGGCTGAGAGCGGTCAGCTGTGAGACTCAGGCTGACGACTTGTTCAGTTGCAGTTATAGCTCCAGCGGAATCATCTCCGCCGCAGCACCACCACCTTATCGTTGTTACGCGCGATGAGGATCAGCCTGTCACCATTAACAGAGCGCAGTGACTTGACGTCGCGCACCTGGCCGTCGATCGCGAAGTTGCTTCGCTGCATGTCGACTGAAGTGAATTTCCCGGTTCCATCGCCGCGCAACAGCAACCCGTAGCTCGCGTCGTAGCGCCCGATCGTCGGCGTAACGCCGTACAGATTTCCGCCGACAAGAAGATCCGTCTTTCCATCGCCGTCAAAGTCCGCTGCCAGCGAACCATAGATCGGGGCGAACTGCGCTTCCGGTGGAAGCGCCAGCAGGCTGAAAGTCCCGTTGCCGTTATTAAGGGCGACCGAGCTCGCGAAGGTGTACGCCTCACGTACCTGTGACTGCCTGATGTCGGCAGCGGGAAAAATGTCCTCGATGCGGCTGGCGCCAAAATCCTTGTACGATGGGTATTTGCTGCGCAGCGAGGGAATCTTCGCCATCAGCTCGTCTCGGCCGGCCAGTGGATAGCTCACACCACGTTTGTAGAAGGTGACTATCTGCTCGAGATTGCCGCCACCAGAATGCGAGAAGTCGTTGACATAGAGACGGGCGGGCTCACTCGGCGAGGCGCGTAGATACGAGTTGAGTCCAAGATTGCCGAGCACCAGGTCCTGCCGCCCGTTCCCGCGGAGATCGGCGGCTTCGACGCTGTTCCACCAGCCGTTGGTTCCTGAGAAGCCAGCTTCCTTCGTCCGTTCGACGAGCTTGTCGTTCTCCTGGTGAAATACGCGCACCGGCATCCACTCTCCGACGACGACGAGGTCCAGCTTGCCATCGCGGTCGTAGTCGATCCAGGTAGCGCTCGACACCATGCCTGCTTCGGACAGCTGCGGCGCCTTCTCGAGGGTGACGTCGGTGAAATGTCCGCTGCCATCGTTCTGCAGCAGATGACTCCTCGGTATGAGACCGTAGCTCCGCGACACCACTCTGCTGCCGAGAAAAACGTCGGGATGTCCGTCACCGTTGAAATCACCAACAGTCACACACGATCCGTTCTCGAAGATGTCAGGTAGCGCGTCGCGCGCGCGCACGAAGTTCCCTCTGCCGTCGTTAAGGTAAAGTCGCGGGCGAAGAGCATCCTCCTTACCCCAGAACTCGTTTCCACCGCTGGCAACGATCAAGTCCGGACGACCATCTCCATTCGCATCGAAGAAGCTGGCGCCCACATCTTCTGACAGGCTGTCAGCCGCAATCGCCGGTTGGTTGCTCGGCCGGAATCTGCCGTCGCGCTGCTGCAGGTAGAGCCTGCCCGGCTGCCACTTTGCTCCGCCGACGTAGAAATCGTCGAGCCCGTCGCCGTTGACATCGGCAACTGCCAGCCGCGGTCCCTCGGTCGACAAGAGGTGGGGCATCAACGGCTCGCGATTGTAGTCGTAAAACGTGTCTTCCTCGTGCTTGAAATCGACGCCGCTCTTCGCAGTTACGTCGGCGAATATCCCAGTCGCCTCGGGCCCGGCACCACGGGAAGCCGATGCCCGCGCCGGAGTCGATGTCAGGTCGAACGCGTGATGATACGCGTAGGAGCCCGCCGCCTCACTTTGGTACAACGTGAGTAACCGGTCGCCGGTAAGGTTTGTCACTGTCTGAAAGCGATGATCCGACCAGATCACAGTCAGCGAGTCGATCTTGTTCGACGACCCTAGTCCGAAGTGGAGACGGGGATCAACAGACGAGAGAAAGCCGCGCGTCGGGACCTGTTCCAGCACCTGCTTCTCGCCGTTGCGGGTGATCTCTACCCTTGCGCCAATTCCGTCGGTATTCGCGCCGGAGCCACGGAGCTGCACCGCCAAATAATGGTTCCCGTTCACCTCGCGCGCACGACTCCGATAAATCGACGCCGGCGCGTTGATGTTGTTCACCACCAGATCGAGATTGCCACTGTTGTTCAGATCGACGTACACCGCGCCGTTCGAGAATCCAGGCTGCGCCAGTCCCCACTGCTCCGCGACGCTCCGGAACTTCAGATTCCCTTCGTTCCAAAACGCATAGTTGGGAATCGCGACTTGCGGCATTTTTTTCAGCAGGCTCAGATTCGCCCTGGTAATCGTGTCGTGCAGCGTCGCCTGCACGGCTTCGTTGCTGACGTAGCTGATGTAGTCCATGTCATTCGGCCGGCGGTAGATCCCGTTCGTGACCAGCAGATCCTTGCGGCCATCGTTGTCGAGATCAGCAAAGAGCGGCGCCCAGCTCCAGTCCGTAGCAAAAACTCCGGCCAGATAGCCGATTTCGCTGAACTTCGCATTGCCCCGATTCAGCTGCAGCGCGTTTCGCGCGTACTGAGGATGGTAGCCCGCGGCGAGCCTCAGGTTGTAGATGTTGAAGCTCTCCGCATTTGCCGACGTCTTCAGAATGTCCTCGCGCTCCGGAAGCATGTCGAGCGAGATGATGTCGGTGCGGCCGTCGTTGTTGAAGTCGGCGGCGTCGACACCCATCGAGAACCGGCTGGTGTGCCCTGTCGCCTTGGCGATCGACTCGGTGAACGTGCCGTTGCAGTTGTTGATGTAGAGGTAATCGTTGCCCTGAAAGTCGTTGGCGACATAAATGTCCGGACAACCGTCGTTGTTGAAATCGCTGGCGACGACGCCGAGCCCGTAACCATCGATGCCGTCGTGCAGACCGGCGGCGGCGGTCACGTCGGTGAAATGATTTCCGTCGTTTCTGAAAAGTCGATCGCCGGTGCCAGGATTCGCAGTACGCTGTTGCCGCGCTTCGATCGAGCGCTGGGCGTGTGTCGAGTGGTCGAGCAGGTACATGTCGAGGTCGCCGTCTGCGTCGTAATCGAAGAACAGTGCCTGCGTCGAGTAGCCCGCGTGCTCCAGCCCGTATTGTTTCGTTTTGTCGGTGAAGGTGCCGTCGCCGTTGTTGATGAAGAGCACGTTGTGCCCATGCATCGTGAGGTAGTCGACGCCGCACACGTAGATGTCGATCTTCCCGTCGCCGTTGACGTCAGCCATGGTGACGCCGGTTTTCCAGCCATCCGGATCGGCGACGCCAGCCCGGTCGGTGATGTCCTCGAACTGATAGTTCCCTTTATTCCGATAGAGCTTGTTGGGGCCGAGGTTTGAGGTGAAGTAGAGATCTGGGAGCCCATCGCCGTCGACGTCACCGACGGCGACCCCTCCGCCGTCGTAGTAGTAGAGGTAGTTCAGGATGTTGAAGTCGGGACGGTCGGGCAGGGTGTTCGCGAACGTGACGCCGGTAGATTCCGGTTTCAGCAGCTCAAATAGAGGTCGAGTGGTCCGGGTACGTTCACACCCCAGGAGCGCGATCGCGCACAGCAGCGTAGTTTGACGAGTCGGCGTCACTCTACCTAACTGGGGTGAACCGAATCGCCTGCCCGCCACCCGGAGCGAGCACCACGCTGAGATTGGTTCTGGAGTCCACGGTTCGCTTCGAGATGCTGACCGGCAACGGATTGTCGACCCAGCTCGCGCCCGGCCCGTCGGCGTATATCTCCGCGGTGTACCTTCGCCCCGGGGTCAGGAAGTTGAGCGGCACGTTGAAAGTGCGCCCCTCCTCGTCGGTGATGGCACCAAGGAACCAATCGTCGCTGTTCTTCGCCTTGCGCGCCACGATTACGTAGTCGCCGATTCTGCCGTCGATGGTCTTGCTCGTCTCCCAATCGACCGCCACGTCGCGGATGAACTGGAACGCCGGCTTCCCCACATAGTTCTCGGGAAGATCCGCCGCCATCTGCAGCGGTGAGTAGATCACGACGTAGAGCGCCAGCTGCTTGGCGAGAGTCGTTCTCGGGTGCGATTCCTCGATGCGACGCGGTCTTCCCGTCCCTCTCTCGATCAGCAAGTCGAAAATCCCGGGCGTGAAATCCATTGGCCCGGCAAGCAGCCGCGTGAAATAGAGATTCGTCTCGTGCTCGGGCGGATTCCCGCCCTCCCCGCCCCAGGCGTTGTATTCCTGGCCGCGCGCGCCTTCCCTGCTCATCATATTGGGGTAAGTGCGACGCTCGCCGGTGTCGTGGATCGGCTCGTGTACGTCCAGCATGATGTGATACTTGGCCGCCGTCTCGATCGCCTTGCGATAGTGGCGCACCATGAACTGCGAGTGATGCGAGTTGCCTTCGGGTGTAGTATCGGTGACGTAGCCCGATTTGATGGCGTCGAGTCCGAGTGAGTGGTATAGAGCGTATGCGGCTTCCATCTGCCGCTCGTAGTTCACGATTCCACCCGACGTCTCGTTGTGGACGATCAGCTTGACGCCCTTCTGGCGCGCGTAGTTGGCGAGCTCGGGCAGATTGTAGTCCGGATACGCCTGCGTGAATGAGAAGGCGTTGGCGTTCTTGATCCAGTCGCCGTCCCACCCGACGTTCCAGCCTTCGACGAGAACTCCTCCGATTCCGTTAGCGGCAGCAAAATCTATGTATCGCTTGGTATTCGCCGTCGTCGCACCGTGCTTGGGGCCGGAGCTCCACGTCATAGTGTTGATGTGCATGCCCCACCAGATGCCGACGTATTTCATCGGCTTGATCCAGCTCACGTCGGAAAGGACGTTCGGCGGATTCAGGTTCAGACCGAGGACCGACGGCGATAGATCGGCGGCCCGATCCGCGAGCTGAATGGTGCGCCATGGAGTCACGAACGGTGTGTGGCCGCGAACCTTGTCTCCATTCTGCCAGGGCGCCAGCGCGACGCGTAGAGTACGGTTGTCCATGCGCGGCCCAGCCAGATTCATGCGCGCGTAATCCACCAAATTCGCCTCGTGGATCACCATGAAAGTCTTGCCGTCGCGGGTCTGCATGGTGAGCGGCGTCTGAATGCTGTCGATGACGCTCACTGGCGATACCGAGTACAGCATCTCCGACCGATCCAGCCTGGGCCTGTTGGACGGGATCCACCAGGCCTTGGCATCATCGGCAAAATTGAACTGTGTTAGCTCGTCTGAGATGACGAATTCACCGAGCCCGGGCTGCGCCGGAAATTCGTAGCGGAAACCGATGCCGTCGTTGAAGGCGCGAATCACGAGCTCGAAGCTTCGCATGGGGGACGGCGTTTCCCTCACCGCAACCTTCAACTCGTTGTAATGATCTCTGACGCGGGCGACTTCACCCCATGGCTGGGTCCACGTCTCGTCGTGGGTCGAGCGCTTCGACCCCGTGATCCGAAGGCCGTCCCGAAGGGGCGGCGCCCCCTTGAACTCGAAGCCGAGCATCGAGGGCATCAGCAGTGAGCGCCCATCGCGGCTCAGGACGTAGTAAAGCTTTCCCTCATAGGTTGCGACGCCAACCTTGTTGCGTCCATCAGGTGAGGAGACGGTGAGCGTGTCCTGGGCGATCGCCCCGATGCTGGGCACGGCCAGCGACATCGTTAGAGCGGTGAGGGTAAGGCGATGGGCCCAGCGATGCACTAGCGTTTCCATCTTGGCTCTCCATTGAAACCATTGGGGCTCGCCGACGTACGCCGAGTTAGTAGGGTACCACTCATGTGCGGCGAGAACAAAATTCGATCTTGCGGGGCACAGCTAATGCAACCATTTATGCATAGTCCCTTACTGGCCTTGCGCCACTGTCATATGGTGTCACCAGCACCGCGTCTAGCGATGTCCGGCGTACTGCTCGTCGGTCTCAGTCTTGGCTGCCTTGGTAACGTCAAGCCGCCGGTGAACGACATGCCGGACCCCTCCGCTCACCGTCCACTGTCCGGCGCCACCATAACAAGTGAGGACATGGACAAGAATCCCACTCAGTCGATTGAGCAGACGCTTCAGGCACGGGTTCCCGGAGTAATGATTACCCGAACGCCAGATGGCTGGCTCTCCGTCCGGATTCGGGGCGCCACAACGATCAATGGCAGTACCGAGCCATTATACGTCATCGATGGACTGCCAATCCAGGCGGGACCAGGGGGCAGCCTAGTGGGAATCAATCCGCACGACATCGCGTCGATCGAAGTGCTGAAGGATGCAGCGAGCCTGTCGTTCTACGGCGTTCGCGCCGCCAACGGCGTCATCCTGATCAAGACCAAGCACTCGAATCAATAACCCGCCTGGCCGGCGGGGGCCGCGAAAATCAGCGGCCGATCATTATTGCGTGAAACGATGTAGATACTCCCATTGCGGGTGCGAACGCGCTGGATGTCACGCGCCTGACCGGGAACGAGCAAGCCGCTCTCGAGCTCACGCACCGGGGTGAAGTGGCCCTTGCCATCTCCCCGCAGATAGACCCCGTAGCCCGCGCTCATCTTCCCGATGTCGGGCTTAACCGCATCGAAGTTCCCCGCCATGATCAGGTCCGTTCTCCCTTTCTGCTCGAAGTCTCCAGCGAGTATGCCGTAGATCGGTGCAATCTGGGCTTCGAGCGGAAGCGGCACCATGGTGAAGGAGCCGTCTCCGTTGTTCCGCACCAGTGAGGTCGCAAAGGTGTAGGCCGTTTTCACCACCGCCTCGTCCAGATCTTTCTGCGGGAATACGTCCGCCACG
>Ga0137376_10000272_pt1 | contig 21537 bp, 8 predicted proteins | sample SagtaG_23_FD_104814 | JGI IMG/M metagenome (GOLD analysis project Ga0137376, IMG submission 104814) | Vadose zone soil microbial communities from Sagehorn Ranch, Mendocino, California, USA - Sage2_L_20_16 metaG | ecosystem: Environmental > Terrestrial > Soil > Vadose zone | place: USA...
CAATGGATTGCGTGGGTCCGTTCTGTGTGATGGATCACTACGGTTCCTCGCGTCTGGGGAAAAGCCAAGACTGGAAGGCAAAAGCGGACGCATCGACCCAGCTCACTGGCGCGAGATGATCCGCGACCTGTCGTTCGGCAATCCTTTGATCGCAGGTTTGACGAACGATGCTGACAGTTTGCACGCAGTCGTGGTTACGGCCATCACCTATAGGCGGGGATGGGACGGCGCACCCGCATATACGAGTCAGTGGTGATCCGAGATCCATGGCCTTATAACACGAGCTTTCAGGAATTAGCGTGGGAGGAGTTCGTAGGCCGAGCGACATTCCTCATCCGAAGCCACATATCATTCCCGCAAGGAGTATGAGCCACAACGCGGTAACGCATTCTCTGAAAAGCGAAGAGGGCCTCGGAAGCCGAGGCCCTCTTCGAAACTATCGTTAGAACGGAGCTGGGTCGGAGGGGTCGAGCGCTTCACTCGAAGCAGAGGAACCGGAAGCGATGGTTTCCGGTTCGGGTTCGCCGCGATCGAGCTTGCGGACAACATCAGCGCGAATCGACCACGTAGTGATCTTCGCGGTCTTGGCGGTCTTGGCCTTCTTGTCTTTGCCGTTCGCCTGCTCGTAGGTCGAGCTGACTAGGCTGCCTTCGACGAGCACATGAGCGCCTTTCTTGATGCTATTGAGAACGGACTCCGCCAGGCGAGGGCGAAAAATCGCGATGCGATGCCACTCGACTTTCGAGACCCATTCGTCTTCTGCGTTTTTCCAGGAGCGTTGCGTGGCGACGGAAAGAACGGTGAATTTCGCACCGTTGCCTTTCGCTTGACGTTGCTCCGGGTCAGAACCAACAAACCCGACGATCGTTGCTGAATTTAAATAAGACATTGTTTTTGTCTCACTTTCTGCCCCGTTTTCTTTGGGGCACGAGAGAGAGCGAGGAGGCTTGGAGTCGGAGGCTAGCGTCTGCTTTATGGGAGGGACCCATGCAGTTTGGCGAGGAACCGGGAAAGCAGAAGACGTGTAGGCCGGAGCGGAGAAGAATTACACGAGCGGTGAGCCCAAAGAAAATGGGGGAAGGAAGAGAGGAATGTTCAGGCTCAGGAACATCGGAGAGAAGGGACACTCGGACGGCTAAACGATGCGGTTCGAAGCGTGCGCTTCGTTGCCATGCCGGAAGTCGCGAGAATGGGACGAGGGCACCGTATTCGCCGTCGCGACGCTTGCGTGTCTAGGCTAAATGATTGGGGATATCTCTCCTTTCTTTTCACTTCACGGTAAGCGTGGCCGAAGTGCTGTCGACCGGCGTCCCACCCACCAGGGTTGTCGAGGTGGTTGTGAATGTCCCGGTGCAGGCCGTCTTCGGAATAAGGAACGGGAAGGAGACGGATTGCGATGTGCCAGGCTGTATTGTGAACGGCGGAGTCGTGAACATTTCCGTGCTGGTGTTGGCGCAATTCTTGGGTCCAAGCGGCCCTGTCAACGTGAACTTCACGCTGACCGTTTGAGCGGCATTTGTACAAGACATGACTGTTCCTGTCACCTTGACGGTGCTGCCGCGGGAGACCGTCGATGGACTGATTCCGAGTGCGACGTAGTGGCAGGACACTACATAGCTGACCGATTGTGAGCCCGGGTTGGCAGCGTTATCGGTGGCATTTACGGTGAACGTCTTGGGAGTAGACACTCCGTTCGGAGCAGTATCGATCTTGCTGCCGGTTGGGACTGTACCAACACAGGTCGCAACTCCGGATAAACCATCCGTGCAGGAATAAGCTGCGTTGACCGACTGGTTGGCCGCATAGGTCGCCACGCTAACCGGAGTCGTGATTCCGATCGTGGGCGGGGTTTTATCGAGGTTGATCCCGCTGATGGTCGCCGAAGACGAATTGCCTGCCAAATCTTGGCAAAGTCCCGTTACCGATTGTCCCGCTCCTTCGGCGGAGAGAATCGTTGGCGCAGGTGGACTTCCTGCAGCAAGACCGGAAAGTGCATCTGCGCACTGAAAGCTGACGGTGACGGCAGAATTGTTCCATCCATTGGTGTTTGGCGTAGGGGTTCGTGAACTACCAATGGTGGGAGGGGTACGGTCGATCTTGATTGTGATGGTCTTCAGCATCTCCACATTGCGCGCTTGGTCGACGCTGTAAAACTGGATCGCATGGATACCCTCGCCGGAAACAGTGAACGGTGAGGTATAGCCAATGTTCGAGCCGCCGTCAATGCTGTAGGAAGTGGAGGCGATAAAAGCTGGGCCGACGGTATCCGTCGCAGTCAAGGTAACTGCCACGGCACCTTTGTACCAACCGTTGGTGCCTTGCGGTCCCGACAAGGAGCTTACCGTTGTGGGAGGTGCCGCGCTGATAGTCAAGGTGCCGGTCGTCGATCCCAGGTAGTTCGGGTCGTTGACGGTAGCGACGACAGCGTATATCCCAGGGTTTGAAGAAGGCATTCCATATCCGTTGTACGTAAAGCTGACGGCCAAGCCGGCGGGAATCGTAGTAGCCATAGCTGACTTTGGCGTACCGTCGTATGTTTGATTGAGGCTGGCGGTGTTCATTGCGACGGTTGCCGTCGCCTGATTGACCTGTACTTTCACCGTTGCGGTCGACGTCACATAACTGCCAGAGTCAGCCGGGCTAAAAGTGACAAAAATTATGTGGTTCCCAGCACCCACCAACGCACCGGGTGGCGGTGAGTACACAAACGTGCCGGGAACCGATGCGGTTGCGTTTAGTTGGGCGCTACTCAGTGCCGTACCATATGTGATTGTGCCTGGGGGGGGCCATGCAATCGATGGCGCAATCCCTTTCGAGCTCGTCGCGCAACTCGCCCGAGTGCACAACGATATGAGAATGGTAGCATCGACTTCGTCTATCATGCCGTCATTGTTCAAATCGCGGCCATCAATGGGTTTGTTGGCCGCAGTACTTAGAAATCCGAGAAGAATGTTAAGATCGTCCTGGTCTACATCCCCGTCACCATCCAAGTCCCCACGCGTAGAGTTCGGAACGGAAATAGGAAGACTTTGGGAGAGGTTGGCATACGCGACCGTAACCTTTGTACTTCCTGGTCCAACTGCTGTTATCTTGCCATCCGCGGTGACCGCAACAACGCCAGGGTTCTCTGAAATGTAAGTGATTCGCGATGACTTCGTGATGTTCGCTGCAGAACCGTCGCTAAAGGTACCACCAACGAACAAGGGTACCGTCTCCCCGACGTATTGGAATTTCAACCACGTAAAGTTTGTCTTTAGGGTGAGTAGTGTGGCTTGACTCTCCACGTTTATTGTCACAGGGCTAGAGAATACGCCAGCACCAGATGTCGTTAAACCCACTGCTTTGAGTTGCTTCGGCCCAATCTTCTCGTTAGGTGCTATGAACGAAAAAACATAGGGGGGGCTTGTCAGAGACCTCGATATGCCGATATCCTCACCAACAACCGCAATGGATAAGAATGATGTACCTTGGACGTTCACCGCGACAGTAATCGTGTCACCAGGTGCAAAAGTGAAGCCACTAGTTGGAGTCGTGATTTGAAGTGATTGCGCTCCTAAATCGGAAGACCAAGCCAGGGCAAGCAGGAACAAGAATGCCAGTTTGTTCTTCACAGAAGCCATAAGTACAAAACTCCTATCAATCAACTACGGCTTGATTGCTGCAAAATTAGCTGACTTGACCGAACTGTTCAGCAACCGAATGACCTCCGCCACAGTGGGGACAGTTGGCGTTGCTTGAGCAGTGATAAAACCATAATTCAGAACTCGATTCATCACGTCCGGGCCTGTAGGTATTACAAGCGGAACGATTGTGTGAACAAGGGAGAAGTTTGGAAATTGCGTGATTCGAAGGAGCCCGGCGACACTGCTGGATAGTTGGACCAGTTGAGGTGATAGCCCGAGCCCTGCTTGGCTTGCCGCGCCAACGATGACGTCGTTTTCGGCAGCTGGGTTGATAGGGCTTGTGTATAGTTCCGTGAGGCCGCCAACCGGAAGCAGGCTCGGACAGAACGTCGCTATGGCACTTGTTCCAAATGCGCCTTCGGCATCGGCAATCTGTACTGGGCCTGCCTGACCCACAAGTGCATGCGTCAAGATGTGGACCGCAGCAGAATTCGCGTTCAGCTGGGCTACCAGAGGACTGCCCTGGGGATTCTGCTGATCCGGCTCCATTTGGTCGACTAATTGTTGACCAACCGGGTGTCTGAATCCTGCCCACACAAGCTTACAGATTGGATTGCCGTTAACAAGGTTATTAGCTAGTTTTGTTCCGAAATGAGGTGAGTCAATTGTGATTAGCTTGTGCACATCCCCCAACATGAAATTGTCGGGCTGCAGAAAATTCGACACCAACGCAAGCCGCCTGCTGATCAGTCCGCCTAGGCTGTGCGCAACGAGGTCAGACTGAACGGCGGCAACGTTGTGGAGTGCTTTGAATCGGTCTAAATTATGCCTGATTTGCCCGAGAATTAGAGGCGCGTTAAATACAACACCCTTGGTCTCAGTTGAGCTGTAGTCCACCGGGAAAACGTCAAAGCGTGGATCCGGATTTAGAGGGTTTAGAGGGCCAAAATGAAGCCAAGTGTCAGGATTGCTCCACGTCCCATGCACGAGAATAACCGGCGGACGAACAACAGAAACGGTAACTGGAACATGTATACTTGGGTTAGTTTCAGACACCACATTAACCGTGATATCTCGATGGCCCGCCGCAAGGTCCTCGGCAATGGCATTCTGATCAGTCGTTTCAAACCTTACGAAGTCGACAGGCGCACGGTAAGCGACAAAAGCCATGCCAGCGCTCACAGTGGCGGGCACGGGATCCCCAGTGCCATCTGCCGTAAGCAAGAGAATGTGCCTATCGGGCAGGCTACCAGGATTGCCTAGGGCACCCTCATCGACGATCGAGGAACTGGAAATACCTGTGCTCATGTTGCTCATGATGGTTGCGTTCAGCTGTTCTCCACCGGTGCCACATGCTCCGGAGATTCTCAATACTAGCTGGGCAGTGCCATCCGCAGCGATTCCTTGAACCGTCCGGCCCTGAGTGGCGAGCAGATTATGGTCTGACGAAAGCTTAGAGCCATTCAAATCCAAAAGTGTTGTGGCGGGGTCCCCGGTTATGGGATCTACCAGGGTCACGGCGAGATTCTCCATGGCAGTGGTAATCGAAACTGCACTATTGGGGATGCAGTCTTGGTTTGGACACGATGCTGTAACTTGGTAAGTCCCGACTTTCGTCCCAGCTGTTAGCTGTGTGGATATGGTTCCATCTGGCTCAGTAATACCTCCCGGCATGCTCAGCGCTGCCCCTGCTGTCCCGGCTGGAGGTGTCAAAACGAAAGACACTTGGATTGGGTTAGGCCACGGATTGCCTGCCGGATCAGTGACAGTGGCGACTACGGACGTCGGAGCTACGCTACAGATCGGTGCAGTCTGGTTGGCCGTGGGCGTCACTGTCAAATTGACGGCACCAACCACTGTGAAGCCAACGCTCGACGGCACGCAGTCGTTGTCTGTGCAGATTGCAGAAACTTGGTAGGGGCCGGTCATAGTGCCGACAATAAGTCTGACTGATGCCATCCCATCGGGACCCGTCAAAACAGTACAACCAACAGTGCACGCTCCGTTCGGCAGGGGCGAGTCGAGGCTGCCCCCTGCTCCCGTTGGTCGTCCTGAGAGAGAGAATGTAATTTTGGTGCTGCCGACAGGATTCCCCTGAGAATCATTAACCTTTACGGTTAGTCTTACTTGGCCGCCGATGAGAACAGACTGCGAAGTTGGCGGAACAGCAACCAAAAACTTATGTATCGGTTTCGCGAGGCAGATCTGGCTGTGGCCACCTACGACGCACTCGTAAACGATAGTGGCTGTAGAACCGGTGCCCGCAATGTCGGCCCACAAGCCGAGCGCAACCCAATGCGATGGATCCGCGCCAGGCCAGCGGGTGACATCGACGCCACTCTGAATGTAGACGATGTCGGGATCTGCTCCGTTAGCTGGCCTTTCAGACAGGTGCGGATTCTGGCCTTGATCGATCAGAGTTTGCCTGAAAGGCTCACTTGTTGTGGCTAGCCAAACGTATCGCGTTTTTGAAACCACGCCCGGCACGAAGCTGTTTGCATAAACGATATCCGATTGGCTGTTGATATCAGGCGATTCGTAACCATAGAAGTCATCGGGGGCCGAATCCACAGGAAGTTTGCCGGTTCCCGTGACGTTAAAGCGGCGCAAAGGAAAACCAGTGTCTATAAAGGTGTAGAAAGAGATAGTTCGGCCATCGCTGCCGATGCCAAACGTCTTTCCGGCAGCATGGTCCTTGTAAGTGCAAGGGCCTGTGTTGATGCTCGTGGAGAAGATGGGGAAGCCCAAGAAGAATGAAGTGGGGAATTGTGCCGTGGGGCAAAAGACATTTCTGCTGCTGAACTCCATTATCGAAGGCGTGGTGGAGCCTGGATCGAGCCGTACTATCGCATACCCCAAGCCGCCACCGGTGTTGTCCTGGAACCAGGCGATTGTGCCATTGTCGCTGATTGCGGGGCGCTCGTGATTGTGGGCGTCCTGTGTAATTTGGCAAATTCCATTGGTGCCGCCCACACAATGTGGACCCTGCATGAAGACCTGCCAGAATCCGTTCAACTGCTGACTCCAAATCAAGTCTCCAACGGTATTTGTCGAAGGCCACTTATGATCATCGATACCCGTGGTAACTTGTCCTCGCGCATACTGATTGACGTCAGAGGTAGGCCTGTAATACAAGGTGTACGTAGCGCCAAACGCTGTAACCGTCACGGTCCGCGTTGCGGCCGTTTCAGCGTCGGTCCAGCCCACTAGAGTCTGAGCAGGAGTGGCGGCAGCGGCTAAGGCTGTAGGAGCAGCGAGCGGCTGAATCATCTTGGCTGATAGCGCGCTGCTTGTTGTTGAACCACTGAGCGTATGACTCGAACCAATGGTCCAAGGAAAACATTGTGGCGCGGCATAGGACACTCCATCCGCTGTGAAAGCTGCCCCAGATAGAGTGGACCCCACACAAACGAGAGCCAGAGTCGGGTTATAGTTGGTAATCACAAAATCGATAAAGTCGGTCGCTTGGTTTCCGAGTACCACGATGTTCTTGCTGCCTACGACATTCCCTGAAAGATCTTGCACTTCCTCCAAATAACTACCTGCGGCAAGGTCCTGGATGGAGTACACGCCTGAAGTATCCGTCTGATCGCTCCCAATCACAGAAGAACCTGTTTGCGTCACGTTAACCGTCAAACCAGGAATGGCTTGGCCGAGATCCGTGGTCACAGTGCCAGCAATTGCGGGAACCAGCGTGGTTGTGGGTGGTTGAATCAAAGGATCAAGCGCAATCCCATTGAAGTCAGAGTGCGAGAACGTAGAACTAATGTCGATGAAATATCCTCGCTGGCTGACTTGCAGTGTCCAGTATCCAGACACGGTCGCGCCTGGGGCAACGTCGCCGAAGCTGATGGTGAGGTTGCCTGGCAGAAAACCGCTCCCGTCTGCCGTGTTCGAAGATCCTGAAACCGTGAAATTAACCAGCGGCCCTGGATTATCCAGAAGCGGGTTTGCTGGAAGCGTGGCTGCGACGCGCGGCTGGGCCGACTGAATCGTGAGATTGTGAGCGGTCCCGTAGCCGATGTTCTTGAGTGTGACTCGGATTTTGGCGTCTTTTCCCGGCACAACCACAAATGGCGCGGTGTATGCCACGGTCAGTTTCGGGCTGGGCATCACAGTGATGGTGACCGTTTGCGTACTGGCAACCCTCGCCACACCGCCTGCCGTGTAGCTCAGATTCGCCTTGACTCGGTACTGCGCACCTTGAGGCAACTGCCCGCCGGCCCCGGCATTAGGAATAAGCTGCCAGGAGACGACAGTCTGGCCAGCTACGGTGCCGCCGTGAGTTGCTCCAAATGGATCACTCGTGACCAGGACAAAGAAATTGCTGGAAGCGTCGGCACCATTGGCGTCAAGAATTTGAATTGACGCGACGACGTTGCTCAGCGTTGTTTTCGCGCCAATTCCTAGCGCAGCGTTGAACGCTTGCCGCTCTAAGCGGATCGTTTGGTCGATTGCAATCAGTATCTGTCCACCTTGAGCGGGAAGGAAGCCTCCGCCGCCTCCGCCGCCTCCGAAATTGTCCTTGCACAACGCATACAATGGATCGGTCGGATCGCAACTGCCGCCGAAACCAGAAGGCCCGCGTGGAGTGCTGATGGAAGTAGGGGTGATCGTCGTAATTCTGACTGGAATCAGGTACGGACTGGGAGATGTCCCATCGGCCCATTGGCCCTCGAAGGCAAGGTAAGTCGGATCAAAGAGAACTTGATTGGGACTCATTGCCACCTGAGAAGCGAGTGCCTGCGGGAGGGTCAAGCCACCTTGGGCGCAATTGGGGGAAGTGGGGCAATCGAGAGTCGAAATGTCGTAAGTGGTTGAGTCCCCTAACCCCGTAAGAGATTGCTTGAGACTATCGAAGTCTCCGTGCCAGAAGGCGTTTCCCTGGTTCCCATTGATTACGTCCAGAACGGCCGTTCCGCCCTGAGTTTCGGTGAATGCCACCACATTGTGGCCGTTAAATGGCGCTCCAGCAGGCTTCTGCAGCGCGACTCCCGGCACGCGATTGCTTTTGATGTCGTAAACGTATCCGTTGCCGTTGTAGATCAGGACAGGATTTGCGGGGTCTGTCTTCATGTCGTACGTGAAGGCGATAGGACTAAACGTCAAATCAGAAGGCCGTGTATAGGTGACGGGCACGTTGGTGGTAGTCGTTCCCTGCAGAACTTGGCCACTCAAAGAGAAGTCGTAGTTGGCCTGCACCGCAATGTTGCCGACGGAATGCGTGGGTACCGTGCCGCCGTCAATGACTGCGAAGCAGGGCACGATTACCGTACCTTTTCCGGCTAGGTCGCCGATTTGGTAGGTTTGCAAATCGTTTGAGAAGAAGACGCGCAGCCGCTGACCGACAGGTTGAGTCACGTCGAGTTGAGTCGCGTCCAAAGCCAAATTCCGCACCGGCGCGGTCGGATGCGTGTTGGTAATGCTGAGGCTACAGGCATAACGGCCATTCGTCGCGTCCTCCGGGAAGAAAGAGAAGTCAAGAGAGCAGGGCACAACCTGCAAAGCCGGCTTTGGCAGTGTAGTCGCGTACGTGACATTCAGCGTAACGTTATATTGGTCGACGATCGTCGTTGGCGTAACCAAGAATGATAGGGTCACAACGTCGTAGCTGAGAATTACGTTGACTTGCGCGGTCGAACCTGCTGTGACAGTAACAACGCCATTCGTTGGGTCGTGCGTGTTTGCAACCACTACGAAGGAATAATCGCCTGCATTAACCCCATTAATGGTCAGCAGACCCGTGTTATCGGTCACTCCCTGGAAAGTTTTCCCGTTGGTCTTTCCATAGAGCGTTACGGTCGCGCCAGATACGTTTGCGCCGATGTCATCGTTAACGACGAAAGATACGGAGCCCATCGTCAACTGCGTCACTGAAATATTGAGTGTGCCTTGCAGCGGGGTGGCGCCGCCGCTGACGGTAAATGGTACGGCGTAGCTGCCGACCGCAACGCTCGAAGGCGGGCTAATGTCAATCGTGAACTGACGTGAATCGCCGGGGACGATTGTCCCGAGGCTGCCGCCTCCCAAGGCAACCCAGTTAAGCGACGCTGCGTTCTGTAGCGTCACAGTTGCTGAATTGATCGTCGCGAATCCGTCATTTCGCACCGTGAATGTGCTCATCAGAGTACCGCCGGGATTTACGCCAACGGAAGCGGTAGATGGTAAGAGGACTGGCATGCTAACGGCAGAGCGCAGCGTTACGACGATCATCGCGCTGTTGGTTTCGGTGAGTCCGCTGGCCAGGTCAGTGCCACTTACGTTTAGGAGCACGCGCACCGTTCCGGGTGGCGGACTGCCGGAAGGAGCAGTCAGTGTCACAGGTACCGTAAGGGATGCGCCCGATGAGATGGATGATTGACTTTGCGGTGGAGTGACCGAAAGCGATGCCGCAGGCGTAACGGTCACGGAATAAGTTACGCTGTTGAGTCCGGCGTCGCCAAGATTCTGCAAGGTAAAGGGCAAAGTAACGCTGCTTCCCATCAACAAGTCCTGACTTATAGAGCCAGGAGTTAGCAGCAAACCCAAAATGCGGAAATTGGCACTGGCCGTCTGTGTAGAGCCACCGGATGTGCCGACCGCAGTTACACTAAAGGCTCCACCGTCATTCGGGGCGGGTTGAAAAACTGCGTGATAGGTCCCTGTTGCGTCCGTCGTCGCCGCCAACGTACGGCTCGTACCATTGAGCGATGCTTGCAGGTTCACGGTGATGTTAGGAATTCCCGCGTTTCCGGCGGCTGTCAGGGTGCCGCTGATCTGCACTGCTTGACCGCGGTGATACACGGCCTGGTCGGTACCAACGGTAATAGATGTCGCCGGTGGCAGCGGTGGGGCAATGCCGCTGCCTGTGGCCTGAATTACGGTAGGTGAGGTCGCCGCGTTACTTGTGATCGTGATCGTTGCGTTGGAGGAAACGATGCTAAGCGGGTTGAAGATGACATCGAACGAGGCAGTTCCTGAAGGAGCCAGGACTATTGGCAGAGTCGGCAAATTTCCGAGCGTGAAGTTCGCCCCAGCAATCGTTATGGAATTCACTGCCAGTGAGCCCTGGCCAGCATTTGTTATGGTTGCGGTGATTTTGGACGACGTCAGGATTGCCACATTGCCAAAAGCAACTGGGCTGGGCGCTACTGCGACCCCGAGCGGTTTACACTCCCCTAGGCCACCGGCATTGAATATCGCCTGGACCTCAGACTGGGATAACGCCCGACTAAAAGCCTGAACTTCGTCGATTACGCCATTCCAAGTCCGCGGATAGCCTTGCGCGCGAATATTCGCTGAGGAGGCGCCAATGGTCCAAGTCAAGGAGGAGTAAGAGATTGTTTTGACGGACGAGCGCGTTGCTTCAATCTGCCCGTTAACGTAAAGCATGAATGTCGAGCCATCGTACGAACCTGCTACAAAATAGAATTGGCCGGGCGCAAACGCATCTTGTGACACGATTTGCTCCGGCAATTGGCTCCCAAAAGTAAGGGAAAACCGATTGTCAGTGGCACGCCAGGACAAGTAAACAGATAGGTTTGTGTTATCTATGTCTTGGCCTACGATCCAGTTCCCATCGAAATCATTGTTCGGGCCAGGGCCGTCCGGTCTTACCCAAGCCGACCATGTGAATTGCTGGTTAGCCAAACTCGCTGACGCAGGGATCTCAATGTAGCCTCCACTTCCGAATGTGAATGCCGACGCCACTTTTCCGGAAACAAAGCTCACCGCGTTCGAAGCAGATGGATTGTTAGCCCCCAGCAAGTCATCGATGTTCCCATCGCCTGTCCACCAACTTACAAGTCCTGTAGGTGCTGCGACACAACTCGTGGTGACCGGTACTCCGTTTCCCGTCACGGTCACGAGCGTCGGTGAAGTTTGAGCATTGCTAGTAATTGTGATCGTTGCATTTGCAGGCCCCGTCGCCAGAGGTGCGAAGGTCACACCAAATGAGACAGTTCCTGGCGGAGCCAAAACTACAGGAAAGGACGGCGGACTCCCAAGTGAGAAGGAAGAACCAGCGATAGAGATTGAATTGATCGTAAGTGGGCCCTGACCTGTACTAGTGATCGTGACGGTTTGGTTCGATGACGTGAGAATGGGCACGTTGCCAAAGGCCACTGGAATTGGTGTTACCGATATACTGGGTTGCGGCTGGCCTGTTTCAGTGAAGCTGATAGGGCTGCCCGATAGTCCGACAGCAGTGGCAGTCACGTTGTTCGGGCCCGGTGTAGAGCCCAAATTCAGTGTTACCGAGGCCAGTCCGCTTGCATCAGTGTTAACCGTGAGTTGAGTCACGCTGCCCGTCAATGTTCCACCACCGGCAGTTACCGCAAAAGCGATTGGTCTGCCGCTGACCGCGTTTCCACTCGCATCTGCAACCTTCACGATGAGAGGACTGGTCAGAGTCTGCCCGACGACGCCAATTTGATTATTCCCGCCCCCTATTGAAAGGACGTTGCTCGGAGTGAGTCCCGATTTGCACTCGCCAGCGCTGCCGGCAGCAAATATTGGTTTGATCTCGGAAGGAGAAAGCGCCCGGTTAAACACTTGAATTTCATCTATGGCACCCCGCCAGTTATAGGCTCCGCTCGTGTCGCCACAGCAGCCAGCGATATAAAAATCCGGTAGAGAAGCGACATAGGAAATTGGCTGGTTGATGGGAGTCCCGCTGCCCACCTCCGTTCCGTCTACAAACAGCCGGACGGTCGACCCGTCGAAAGTCCCGACCACATAGTGAAACCCTCCGTCCCAGATAGCAGTACCAGCGTCTGGAGAAAGTACATCATTGGTGGCGGTTGAGATGTAGAAGAACAGCCCCCCTGAACCACCTGTATAAAGCGCGAATTCAGCGCCATGCGGCCCCACTCCCTTATCTACGATGTAGCGATACGTCCCTACTGAGGAGGATTGAACCCATGCTGCAACGGACACTTGTGGTGGCTCAAGAGCTGATGAACTGGGCACATCGACATAACTTGCTCCATTGAAGCTGAACGCGGATCCCACTTCCCCCGATGAAAAACTGACCCCACCACCGATTGGAGTCCCGTTGTTGCCACTTGTGATGTCGTTATAGTTGCCGTCCGCCGGCCACCATCCAACCATCCCCGAAGGCGGGGCCATACAGGCACTGCCGAGTAGCCTGATCGTGCCGATTTTGTTCCCACCGTACTCAGTGAACCACAGATTGCCATCCGGCCCCGTAGTAATGCTCTGCGGCAAGCTGGCGCTACTAGGGACAGGAAACTCTGTGATCACTCCGGCCGTGGTGATCCTGCCGATGTTGTTCCCGGACTCCTCCGCGAACCACAGGTTGCCGTCCGGACCGGGGGCGATCCCGAAGGGATGGCTGCCAGTGGTGGGGATCAGAAATTCCGTGATCACTCCGGCCGTGCTGATTCTCCCGATCTTGTTACCAAAGTTCTCTGCGAACCACAGATTGCCATCGGGTCCAGCAGTAATCCCAGCGGGCCCGCCACCCGCGGTAGGGATCGAGAACTCCGTGATCAGCCCAGAGGTGGTAATTCGGCCGATCCTGTTCGCGGTTTCCTCGGCAAACCATAGATTGCCGTCCGGCCCCGCAGAGATCCCGGACGCGCCGCTGTTGGCTGTGGGGATCGGGTACTCCGTAATCACTCCAGCCGTGCTGATTTTCCCGATGTTGTCCCCGGCCTGCTCCGCGAACCACAGGTTGCCGTCCGGTCCGGCGGCGATCGCGAAGGGCTCGCCGGCAGCGGTGGGGATCGGAAATTCCGTGATCACTCCTGCAATGGTGATTCTCCCGACCTTGCCCGCAGTGACCTCAGTGAACCACAGGTTGCCGTCCGGTCCGGCGGCGATCGCGAAGGGATGGCCGCCGTTGGTGGGGATCAGAAATTCCGTGATCACTCCGACGGTGGTGATTCTCCCGATCCGGTCGCCCAAGCGCTCTGTGAACCACAGATTGCCATCCGGCCCGGAGGTGATCCCTTCGGGCAGGCTACCGGTGGTGGGGACCGGATATTCGGTAAACGTGACTTGAGCCGAGCTGACAGCTATGGTCACGCTCGTCGCATTGTCCGCCGTCGGGGAAAAATTGCCGTCGCCAACGTACGTGTAAGCGACGTTGTAGCTGCCCAATGCCAGAGAGCTGGTGGTGAAGTTACCCGAAAAAGTTCCGTTAGTTTGGATTCGGGCAAGTTGCGTCACACCATTGAGCGTGATTGAGACAGTTTCGCCAGCTGGTGGAATCAAGTTTCCGGCGCTTATACTCCCCGAGAGCGTCACGGTCGCAGTGCCATAAGCTATCGTCTGGGAGCGCAGATTGTTGAGTGCAGGAGTTGCAGCCATGCCGTTACCTGTCACCGGCAGGACCGTAGGCGAACTCGGCGCATCGCTGGTGATCGTCACAGTGCCGGCGGAGGGAATCGCGCTCGCAGGCGCGAAGATCACATCGAATGAAGTGGTTGCTGAGGGTGCCAAGACGAGAGGAAAAATTGGCACATTCGCGAGCGTGAGGAAGTTGCCAGCGATACTAATGGAATTGACCGCGAGTGAGCCTTGGCCTGTGCTGGTTATTGTGATGGTTTGCTTGGATGAAGTCGTAATCGACACGCCGCCGAATGCGACAGAGCTTGGCGCTATGGTTAGCTTGGGAAGAAGCGGGGCTTTCACTGTCAACACCGCACTCTTCGTAGACAGGCCGTAGGTCGCAAAGAGGTTCACCACAGTATCTGAGGTGACAGCACTGGTAGAAACTGCAAATGTACCAGTGGTTGAGCCTGCAGGAATGGATATGCTCGTGGGGACACTCGCGATTGCGGTGTTACTACTAGCGAGCCCTACCACTGCATCCCCCGCGGGGGCGGGGTTGACAAGCGTGATTGTTCCAGATGACGTCTGACCGGCGGTGACTGTGCTGGGGCTAATAGAGAGAGACAACAGATTGGCGGAGGTGCCGATCCCGGTCTGGTAGTGAGCCAGAACCCGGTCAGGAGGCAAGGCGTAGTTGTACACCGCGACTTCGTCAATCGTCCCGCCGAAGTGGGCAGTGCCATCGTTGGCTACCGCGATGTGAGCGTCCCCAGTGTAGGCCGTCGATGAAAAGTATTGCCCAGAGGCCAACAGGCTGCCGTTGACATAAATGGAACCGGAGCCAGCTCCGTCCGAAACACCTACAATGTGATACGTGGCCGTTGGACTAAATGACGCAAGTGGTTCTAGATTGGTTGATCCCAAAAGCCGGATTTGCGTGTTCGAAATGTCCAACCCATAACCTAGTGTGGCTCCTGCGACGACCTTGTCAAAGATCCTCTGGAGGTTGCCACCAGACGAAATTCCCGATACCCACGCCTCGATCGTGAAAGTAGTACCCACAAAGTTAAGGTCCGACGAATTCGCGATGCGAACATCGCCTGTCGTATTGAAGTTCACGGCGGTATCGGGACCCTGGACGAGGCCGGTGACGCCCATGAGTGGATTTCCTTCATACACCCCGTTGTGCCCATTGCCCGAGGCATCGACGGCAATCGTAGAGCCAGTGGGTTCATCCAGCCGGTAATAGGCAACTGGATGATCGGCAACAACAGTGGCTGCGTATGGACCGAAGGGAAAGGAGGGGGAGGCGATGACAAGATTGTCGAAGAGGTGAGGGCCGTTGGACGCGTTGCTGTTGCCAAGTATGAACAGCGATCCAAGCGGCGGTGGAAGACCGGCGACCGGACCGAACGTGACCGTTGTCGAATCAGGTATGAGGCCATCATGGTAGCGGACGGTGATCGTAGAGCTCAGATCAACGTTGATCGTCCCGCTGATCTGAGCGGTTTGACTAGATTGGAAATTACGCTGGCCTGGTTGTAGGGCCGCGGACTCGTAGACCATCCCGCTCGCTGTGTTGTAACCACGGCTTAGGTTCCGTGTACCTGCGTACTGGAAGAACATCATCTGGGCGTTTGAAAAGCCGGGGGTCCCAGATATTGTTGTCATCGGCGCATTGTTAACAGCGGCCAGCCATCCCCCGTCGCCGCTATTGAAGGTTCGGAAGTCGAACGAAAAAGTGACCGGAAACACCAAGGGAAGTGTGCGGAAGATTCCACCGGCCAGATTGGGGCATCCAAAAGTCTGGAGCTGACCGCTGACGATACTAATATTTGAACCACCGATCGTGTTGCAATACCACCATGACCAGCCATTGCCGGGCACTCCATCTGGGCGACTGAAGTCATCGTTGAAAGTGTTGGGAGTAAACGCGATTCCACCGATTGCGCCCGCAGCACCAGGCGGCACAAATTGGCGGATGGTTGCGCCTGTTTGAGCGTCGTAAGCATCGACCCAGTCAATTGGGTTTCCTCCGTTGAAGTAGGCAACGTACACGTTTCCATCGGGCCCGAAAGCGAGGCCTCCGTCCACAAGAACGCCGAAGTAGGGGAGAAACTGGCTGACGAAGGCGCCCGTCTGAGCATCGTAGCGGAAGATACCCGAAAGCCCGCTCTCAACCCAAAGGGTTCCATCCGGCCGAAATGCAATTAGCTCAGGACCCGAGAGACCTCCGCTGCCCGCTGCGACAAAAACTGAAATGAATGCCCCGGTCGTCCCGTCGAACTTTACAACGTTAACTCCATCGGCCACGTAAAAGTTACCGTCCGGGCCAAACGCCGAATCAAGAGGAACAACAAGATTGTACCCAGAGGTGAACACGCCCATTGGCGCCCCGGTCGATCCGTTGAACCGACGAACAACCTGCGCAGAATTATCTGAAACATAGAGGTTTCCGTCCGGCCCGAATATGAAATATTTCGTGCTAAGCATCCCGCCGCTACCGGCGGAGACAAATTTGTCAATAAAAGCACCTGTCGAGCCGTTGTACCGCAGGATGCCTCCCTGCTGATCTACGAGGTACACGTTTCCGTCGGGCCCGAACACCGGAGTGAAAATCAACTGGCCTCCGCTTCCGGCCGGAATGAAGGTACCCAGCGGTACTCCCGCGTTGCTGAACCGCAGCACGCTATGGTTGGTCTGATCGGTAACCAGCAGATCCGCCTTCGCACTACCGACGGATGCGGCACAGGCGACCAAAAGCAACAGACATTTTTGGCGAATTCGGCGAGAATCCACACTGACACCCGCAGTGACAATCAATTGCCTACACGCCCAGCCCGTGCTCCACCGCGAGGCTATTTGGGAACTAAATCCCGACGCGCAGCTTTTTTGCTGACTTCAAGACACTTACGACAGGGCCTTGTTGCTGGAACAACTTAGGTAGTTTTACTTTGGGGACAATTTTCACAGAAATTACACTCAAGATTGTCCGTGTCAAGTGAAAGGTCGATCGGATCGATCGGCTGCGAGTCCAGCCCCCGTTGAACTACAGCAATCCGGTGGCCGTGCAAGACAATAAGAGTGCGAATCCCTATCCGATAGTGCCTGAAGACGGCGGGGCAATCACCGTCAACAGCAGCCCAAGCCACAACAGCAAAAGGTCACATCTTCATGGGAACTTCGGGAAGGTGTTTACCACAGTTGAGCAGATCGTTCGGTCTCTTGCGCAGTGCCCCTGCCCCTGACCAGGGTTCAGTGGTCGTCCTAGCAGGGAAACAAGCATTAAAAAGGTGTGGGGACTTCAGCGGGCTTGTACTTAGTGCAGATTCCATATAACGACGACGCGATGCCACTCCGTCTTCGAGTGCCATTCTTCGTCGGCACCCTTCCAGGACCGCTGAGTCGCCAGCGAAGAACCGTATATTTGCGGTCTGACGCTTTGACTGACTTGTGCTCCGGATTCTTGCCGAGATAACCGATTAGATGGACTACGTTGATGTGCATGACTTCTGCTCCGTTTCTGCCCTTGTAATTGGGGCACCCGGAAAGCGAGTGGATACTGCTCCCAAAGCGAGCGGCTGCTTTTTGGGAGGGACACAGGAAATCTTCGGCGCTGTTTCACAAGATTTGTTGGGAGGAACCGGAAAAACAGAAGACGCGAAGCTGCCGGGCGCAGGAATTATCCCGAAGCAGTGCCCAATGGAGAGGGTAGAAACGGAAGCAATCCACCAAGAACGTGTCCAACACTGAGCGAACGAGGACCGGAGCCACGCGGGATGTAGGGAGACGAGTTTTCGCCAAAGCCAAGCCCAGGCAACATAAGCGGCGTGCCAATGGGCTCACAAATGTGTTGTAGACTCAGGTCATGCGAGTGCCCGGGAAGGCATGGATTCTTCTGAAGGATCATGCAAATGATCAAAGTAAAGTTCCATAAATCCGATGGAGCGGTCGTTGAAGTCGCCGGCCAGCAAGTTGATGTACTGGATGTGGGTGAAGACTGCGTACTTGCCGAATGCGGGCTGGACCAATTAAAGAAAGAAACGACCGCGGGATTTCCGGACAGGCTGCATCTCCAGGTTCACAACGAGGACGGCTTCGGCACTTTCTTTTTTCACGAATTAGTGCTTTCGCGAGCAGACGATGGCGTGTCCCTTCAATTCCGCTGTCATGCGCCGAACAAATATTGGGAAGGGCGCTTCGGCCTAGCAACCTTCATCACGGGAATGCAAGACCAGGTCCGGCATCTCGACGATTGGAAAAGCGCGGACGTTGAAGTCGAGGACGATTGGAAAGGCATAACCCTGGAGCGCAGCCTCGCCAAAGGCGCTCCCTTATATGAAGGCATCATGAATGCCGCAAAGGAGCTGCAAGGCCTGCTTCATACAACGGAAGTTGCTTTGGCTGGGTTTCAATGGAAACCCAAGTACACTAGCGATGAGGACGCGTTCTGTCGGGAGTTGCTCCTTCCACTACTCCGCGAGATGGGGTTTGTGTCCGTTCGATACTCGCATGGCAAGAAGGAATACGGCAAGGATTTCACATTTTCGGAGGCGACTCCGTTTGCTAATTACCGTCGCTACGGACTTCAGGCCAAAGCAGGCGACGTGAGAGGCGGCGTCAACTCCGAAATTGATGAACTACTCGGCCAGATTGAGGACGCGTTCTCGATGCCTTATTGTGAAATCGGTTCGAAGGAGCCCCGATATATTTCGACTTTCATAATCGCAATTAGTGGTTCTTTCACAGACAATGCGCGCGAGAAAATAGTTGAGAAGATGCCAAAGGGTGCGATTGGTTCGGTCTATTTTTTGGATCGGGAACGCTTGACTGAACTCATCGACCGATATTGGAAGAAGTAATCGGGATACATTGTACGCACATTCTGGAATTCCAGAAGGGTCGCGGGACCTCATGCGGGAGACCCGTCCGGGTCTCCCGCAACAATTTTAGTCGTTGGGCATAATCGCGGTGAGAATCGCGGCGCTAGCGCGCTGCACGTGCTCCAAGGATTCCGCTAGCGTGTCTTTGTCACCAGAATAAAGCTGGATGTAGTCGGCTGAGTTCCCAGCCTTTATGCCGATGGCCTCGCAAACGACAAAAGCGACCGCTTCCGCCTCGGTCTCACGGACGCGCTTCGTTGTCTCGGCACGGCGTTCCTGCATGTGGAGAAGGCTGTGCGCCACTTCGTGGGCTAAGGTGGCGTACTCTTCTGCTGCGGACTGGCCGGGCAGGAGCACGATCTTTCCGGGCGAGCACTGCCCTTGCGCGGGATAGATAGTGTCTGAGTATTCGAGTTGAATGCCGCGTCCGGCGATGAATTGCTTCAGTTTTTCCGTATATCCAGACGGGTCACCCTGCGCAGAGCCAAGCTCACAAAGCGGTTTCCCTTCAGTGTCGATCTGATCGAAAACATAAACCGCACGAAAACCCAGGGCGGCCTTGCTTTGATCTTCTTCGGAAGTGGCTTCTTCCTTGCTTTTGCGAAACACCACTGGCGCAAGGATCATGATTCCCTTCGCGCCCTTCTTGATGTTTCTGCCAAGCTGCTTCCAAGTATGGAAGCCGGCTACACGGGTCGCGTCCGGCCTTTGCGATACGATTAGAATCAGATTATGCAACGAATAACTATGAAACCTCGCTATCGCTGCAAGATAATTTCTCAACGTCTCACTCTGGCCCCTTTCCAGAGCCTCGCTGAGCTGTTCGATGGCTTTGCTAGCGATTTGTTTTGCTTGCTCGACTTTCATGGTTGTCCTCCTGTTTCGGGGAGTTCTTGCTCCCTTCACCTCACAGCGAGGGAGCAAGGACGCGAAACAGGGGACAGGAGCGAGGAGATTGGCGCGTCCAGGTCAGAACGGGTCGCACGCTTGAGTGACACAGACTATCGTGGCGCGAAAGATGCTAGTGGAGACCGGTGGCGTGAGGATTTACGCGCCGGGACGCGGCAATTTCGAAGCGGCAAAAACAGGAGAGTAAGTTGTACTTCGCCAGGTGGGAAAAGCTGAAACGTTAGCCAGGCGCACAACAAGACTTCGGTGCGCTTCAAGAAGATTTGTCGGGAGGAACGGGAAAGCAGAAGCCGCGAAGCTGCCGGGCGCAGGAATTGGCCCGAGCAGTGTAAACTGACTACGGTCAAGTGGCCGCAGGCTGCGCGATTCGTTTCCGAGTACGCGTCAATACCCCAAAATGTGCAGGACACGAACGGCACTTTCTTCGGGATACTCGTGAAGCCTGCCTGGGTGCTAGAATTCGCGCGAAGCAGACCGAGCTACAACCATGACTAGCTCAAATAGACTGGCTGTCGTGTCGACTACCGTTCTCTTTTGCTACTACGAGATCTACAGATGGATCCCTCTCGGGCCATGGAACGGAGAGCCCCGCTGGCCCGTCAGGAATGATCAGTTCTACCCCGACATCGTCATTGGGCTGCTCTTGTTGTGGATGATTTGGAACTTTATGCACCAACGAATTGTTGGCATGTGGATAGGCACGGCGCTACTGACTCTGTGGATTGGGGTGCATTTGAATGACTGGTGGATTCCCTATGCCCGCGGAACCGGAGTAGAGCGCGATGGCTTTTACCGTTTCTACAGTTCACGTACGCAAGTCTTACCGGTTATAGGCAATCACCATCCGCCAGACGGTGGTCACACGATCCTCGATCTTCTTGTTCTGGTGGTATTCGTCTTAAGCTTCGCCGCGGCGTTCGCAAACAGCCGCAAAGCCTGGCGACCCAAAAGTGTATAAAGGGTCGGTCAAGAATGACTCGTCCTCACGGGCCACTCCTTCGCTGCGACCTAAGCGCTCCGCCTACGGCGTCGCAGGTCTCCGCTGCGGGAGTGGCCCATGAGACTCAAAAGCATGCTTTAATAACCTAACCGTCGGCGAGAGAACCTCCGCAGAAACCTATTCCACTTAACATAGCTGAATTTTCTCCTTTTTCTTGCCCCATTTTCTTGGGGCACACAGAAGCGAGTGGCTTCTGCTTCCAAAGCGAGCGGCTGCTTTATGGGAGGGAACCCAATGATGTGTGACTTGAACCATCGTTTGGCCATTTCGGAAGCATCGGTTGGCCGGAAGATCGCGATCAGGTGGATGCGCTGTTTTCTGATTTCACGATTCTTAGCAACGATGGCTAGACGAAGATCACGGAAGTCTTTATAGAAGCGTCGTGGGCTGCTCAGCCCTACAGAAGCAGCCACAGTTCGGAGATTGGTGAGACCACCCTTATTGAGTGCTTCAATGAGTGCCCTTTCGACGCGGTCGCGCGGTACTGGCATCACGTGTGACCGACGCCGGGAAACTTTCAACGTAGCTCGTCTCTTGGTTACGATCTGACGACATAGTTCCGGGAATCGATGGCGTAGCGACGCGTCTGCGCGATAACCCAGCTGGTTAGCAAGCGTCGCCTGAAGAAATTACTTGTCAACAGTCTTGTGGGTTGAGGTTCCGAAGAATTCCCTTGACACGAAAATACCGGACTGCTAGTTTTCTAGCATAGCTGCTGTAGAAATAGCACATGACGCGAAAACCCAAGCCAAACGCCCTCTCCCGCCGCGAACGCCAGATCATGGACATTCTCTACAAGCTCGAGCGCGCTTCTGTGGGCCACGTCCTCTCGAATCTCGCCGAC
>Ga0137376_10000273_pt1 | contig 21528 bp, 16 predicted proteins | sample SagtaG_23_FD_104814 | JGI IMG/M metagenome (GOLD analysis project Ga0137376, IMG submission 104814) | Vadose zone soil microbial communities from Sagehorn Ranch, Mendocino, California, USA - Sage2_L_20_16 metaG | ecosystem: Environmental > Terrestrial > Soil > Vadose zone | place: USA...
GAATACTCGTTCATCGCGACGGCGGCGTTGAAGAAATTATATTTGCTGGGATGAAAATCGATCTTCTCGTTGTTGCGATAGTCATTGGGAATGTACGGGTCGATGTCTTTGTACACATTGCCGTGCGGGTAATCGCCTTTGGTCTCGTCGTAGAATCGTTTGCCGACTTGGTTGACGAGAATCAAATCGTGCCAGTCTTTTACGCTGAGTCCAGTGGAGCGTACTAGCGGGAAGATCGGACTCTCCAGCTCCCAAGTCATGTAGTTCCATTTGGTCGCGAGCACCCGTTGAGTTCGGATGTTGTCGCCGTTTTCCAGTGTCTGGTTTGCCAGTCCCCAAAGCGACGCGCCAATCGCCAGGGCCGCCAGTTCGCCGCTGGCATCCTGGTAACTGTAAGGTTCGCCGGCAACCGTCAGCATGGCAGTTAATCTCGGGTCGAACATCCGGCGAAAATTCAGGTTGCTCGTCATGCCGCCGGTCGCCACGATGACGGCCTTCTTGGCGCGAATGTTCATGGACGGTTTCGTGCTGTCGATGTTGCCGTCGGAGCGAAAGCTTTTTAACGGTGTCGATTGTCCGGGCATGATGCGCGGCGTGTATTCGGCCGTGAGGCCGATCACGCGGCCGGTGCTCTGCTCCTCGCGGTGGAAGCGCGTCATTTTATAGTTCAATAAAAATTTCACGCCCTTGGCGCGGGCGCTATTTTCCAGCGGCCGAATCACGCCGGTTCCCGCTCGGTTATTCGGACTTTCATAGCCGGCGCCTTTGGTCCAAAACGCATGATTCTCGCGCGGCGCCGAGTTTCCTAGATTGTGCCCGCCCTGGTTGTCCGGGGGAATCTCTTTGAACTTCACGCCGTTTTCCAGGAGAAATTCGTAAGTGAGCGCGCAATGATCGGCGAACGCGCGCATCACTTCACGGTCATTATAGCGGTAGTCTGGCCAGCCGTTGTTTTGCACGATGGTCCAATCGGTAAGGTCCGAAAAGACAATGTCCGGTGAATCTTGGATACCGTACTTTTTCTGCGCGCTGGTGCCGCCGCCGAGCGGAAGGTTGCCGCCGCTGATGATCGCGTGCCCGCCAATGTCGTAATTGGTTTCGACGACGATCACCGACGCGCCACTGTCCGCCGTTTTTATCGCCGCGGGAAGCCCCGCCGCACCCGAACCGACGATTACAACATCGGTTTCCAAGTCCCAGCTCTGAGCATTCGTTGCTGCTTGTGCCATCGCTTTGTCCTCCGCGGGAAGTTCGCTTAAATTTGCAATCGATTACATCCGTCGGAATAAAAATGCAAGCTACGGAGGGACAACGATAGCGACCTTCGGACTGTCTTGACGAAATTCGCATTGACGACTTGTGATCGGAGAACATCTGAGGCGAAAGAAGGTCTAACGTCTGCCTGAGATCGATGAAGCGACACTCACCCGGGGAACAACGGAACATTTTTGCTGACGTGAAGGGCGTGCGCAGCCAAGTTGCGATCTGGCTTCGTAATCCGAGTGTGGCTCAAGCTGCAGGATCTGTTCGCCACGCGGGTCAAGGTCGAACGTCGCTAGTGTCCTGCGGTAGAAATTCGCAAGAGAACTCGATCGTCAACCCGGGCAACCCCGGCGAAGGCCAAGGGCGACCCGGAATCCAGGAATTTCAAAGGCATCTGGATACCGCTGGTATGACGGGTAATTGTTTAAAACAAGCGTCGATGTCTGATCGACAAACTTAAAAAGGTCTCGGCGTGGCGCCGAAAGTCATAAAGTGGAAGCGTTTCGCGTGAGATTGGATAAACGAATCGGAGCGGCTCGGGATTAGGTGGCTGGCTCAATTGATCATGCGCGGTTTCAGTCGCTCAATCGACCTTCAATGGATCCTTGTCGGTGTCGGCTCTCTCACTGGCCTGCTGAGTTGTCTGGTTCCTGACGAGGGGCTTGCGACGCTGCTCGTGCTCGCGCGCTTTGATAGCATTGAGACGCTCCCGGAACCAGGTTTTCTCGGGCCACTGCCAGTTTTGATCTTGATTGGAATAAGTATTCGGGGGCTTCATGACGATCTCAATGAAATCGGTGAGCAAGCTTCGTACCATCGGTAACTATTTAACTTATAGGCATTTTATGCCTAACATTCTAGGGCATTCGAACAAAAATTGTTCGCCGAGGGCCACAAATCGCCATCTTCCGCACACTCACTTGATCTGAAACGGCTCGTCGCCAGCGGGTGAGAATTGAGTTTCGTGCTCTCCGCGCTTGAACCGATCGTAGCCGAGACGTATAGAAAGGCAAAGGAGATCTGCAATGAAGCATATCGTCGCTTGTGGGGTCACACGTATCGCAATCGCTCGCTCGATCGGGATAGTTCTTTTGGCTTCGGCTTGGGGTTTCGCTCAAACCTCTCCCGTCGCAGTGAGAGGTAAGATCATTTCTAGCAAAGGCCAGGAATTGATCGTTAGCAGTCCGAACGGGGATGTAAAAACAAGCTTAACCGATGGCACAATAATTAGGAACGAAGTACCGATTAAACTATCGGAAATTGGCTCAGGGATGTATCTGGGAACCACCGCGACCAAGCAAGCCGACGGGTCGTTCCTCGCCTCCGAAGTCCATGTCTTCTCCGAGGACCAAAGAGGAACGGGCGAAGGACACCGGCCGCTCGGTTCAGACCCTCAAAGCGGCGCGACGATGACCAATGCCAACGTCGAGCAGGTCGAAGACGTCACAGTAAAGGACATTAAAGGCAGGCTCATGTCGCTCAAATACAAAGGCGGTGAAGTGAAAGTTCTGGTGCCGCCGGACATCCCGATCGTCAAGCGGGTGGTCGGCGACCGAAGTTTGCTCCTCGCCGGTGCAGAAGTCTCGCTCCAAGCGACGCGCAGCGCCGACGGCGTGCTGTCAGCGAGCCAAATCACCGTGAGGGCGGCGGGAAGATGACGCTAAACAGATGGGTATTCGGAGCGTGTTCACTCTTTAAGCCGTGATGCAAATCAGCGCAAAGCACCATTAGGCGAACATGCGCCAGTTTAAGTACGCCTTGTCTGCATAGAATCTTTCAACATCCAGCAGAACCGCTACTTGCCGACTTTTCAGATAGTCGGCAATCGATTTCAAAGGCATTCCCACCGCGGCAAGGTAATCGCCGGTCATCGACTTGATAAGGCTCGCGCCCTGTCCTTGGATCGAGTAGGCACCGGCCTTGTCGTCGGATTCGTCGCAACAAAGGTAGCGCTCGATTTCTTTTTCGGTATACGGGCGCATCGCTACGGAGACTTGTTCAACCGTCTGCATCCCCGGACCACCGCAGCCGTCCAGGATCGCCACGCTGGTGTAAATCTCGTGCGTCTTGCCGGCCAACGCGCGCAATATCCTTGCGGCATCATCTCGGTCGGCGGGCTTGCCGATTTTATCGCCGCCGAGCGAAATCATCGTGTCGCTGCCGATCACAAGGCTATGCGGATTCTTTCCCGCGACCGAGCGCGCCTTTCCAAGGGCGAAGTCGAGAACTTCGTCTTCGATCGATAAATGAGCGGAAACCCGCTCATCGAACTCCGGCGCGATCAGTTCAAAAGGCACGCCGAGCAGCGCTAAAATCTCCCGGCGGCGCGGCGAAGTGGAGGCAAGAATCAAGCGCATGAAAGGATGGCATCACGAAACGGCGAAACTTTCCGGCAAGCCGGCTTCATCAACGGCCGCTAACAACCGGCGCGCGGTTGCGTCTGGAAATGCGTGAGACATGAATTCCGTTAAACATCGGCGTACGTCTGCGGCGCTATTCGCCCGAGTCATCTGTGCCCGCATCTCGGCGGCGCCGCGAAAATTGCGGCAATACCAGGTCAAGTGTTTACGCATGGCCATAAAGCGTGAACGCCCGCAGAGCCGTTCAAAATGTTCGCTATGCTCGATCATCACCGCAAATTTTTCGTCAAGGCTGATTAACGGTTCCGTGAAAACGAATTCGTAGCCAGCGGCAAGCGCTTGCTTAACGGCATGCTTATTTCGAAAAAGCCAAGGATCGCCTTGTGCGCCGCGGCCGATCAAAACGCCATCCACGCCCGTATCGCGAACGCGCCGAAAAGCATCGCGCAGATCCTGCACGTCACCGTTGCCAAGAATCAACGTACCCGATCCTTTCGCGATTTCGACGGCGCGCCCAATCGCATGCCAATTCGCTTCGCCTTTGTAGCCCTGTGCCAGTGTGCGCCCATGGAGCGAAATGGCGGCGGGCTGCTCTGCCAACAGAGTGCATAGCCAATCGTCGACCTCGATGCAGTCGTAACCCAGGCGCGTTTTTATCGATACCGGAATACGCCGGCGCTCGACCGGCGTCGCCCATCCGCTACGGCGGCGATTCGCTTGCCTAATCTGCTCGATCACATCACGATCAAGATCGAGATCGTTGAGAGTCTGCCCGTTGCGCCAATCTTCAACTCCTCGCCGCGCCGCTCGGATAATTTCACGCGCCAACTGCGGCGTGCGTATGAGCGCCGCGCCGCAGCCGGTGGCGGCAACTTTTTTCGCCGGGCAGCCCATGTTGATATCTAAACCGTCGAATTCCAGCTCGCAGACGATGTGCGCAACCTTATAAAAAAGCTCAGGCGTCTTGCCGTAAATCTGCGCGACCACCGGCCGCTCGATCTCGGAATAGGCAAAATCCTTGAGTAAAGTAGCTGGCGAACAGAACGCAGACTGGATGTTGACGAACTCGGTCAGCGTAACGTCGGGCCCACCGTGCTCGGCCGTAATAAAGCGAAACGATGCGTCGGTGACGCCATCCATCGGCGAGAGACCGATGATCGGCTTGGCTATGTCGCGCCAGAAATTCATCTTATCCAAGATATCATGCCCCCGGTTGCCCTCAAACTCGTGGCGAGCGGCACGCCAATCGATTTGCGATCGAACGTTCGAGGATCATCAACTGCGGCGTTTGAGAATCTCCTCAAGCTTCTTGCGGTCCTGGTCAAGAATCTTTTCCTGCGGGCGCTTGGTTGGCGCAGTTTCGCCGTGGTTTGATTTAGCCGCTGGCTTCGGCTCCATTCTATCTCTGCCGAATAGTGTGCTGACGTCGCGCCAATAGAACCACAGGAGAAAAGCGCCAAACCAAACCGCGACCGGAAACAAAATATAAAATAGCAGCGTCTTCAGCCAGCTCCGCTTTTTGCGCTTTCTGGTGGCCACTTTTTGCCGGCGCGGCGAGGATGATTTAGTAATTCGGTTTGTGCTCGAAATAGTGGGTCGCGTTAATCACGCGAATGGTTTTAGTTTTCGAGCGCATCACCACGGACTGGGTCGTGGCGCCGCCAGAGAAAAAGTGCACGCCGTGCAAATAATCGCCGTCGGTCACTCCGGTGGCAGCAAACATCACGTCGCCGGCGGCGAGCTCGTCGATCGTGAACTTCTTCTTGATGTCGGAGACGCCCATTTTTTTCGCCCGCTCGATCTCTTCATTATTTCGCGGCGCCAGTCGCCCCTGGAATTCGCCACCGACGCAGCGTAACGCGGCCGCGGCCAGCACGCCTTCCGGCGCGCCGCCGATGCCCATAAGCAAATCGATGCCGGTTTCAGGTTTCGTCGTGGCGATAGCGGCCGAAACGTCGCCGTCGCCGATCAGACGAATGCGCGCGCCGGCTTTGCGGACCTCCTGGATAATCGCCTCATGGCGCGGCCGCGAGAGAATGATTACGGTCAGATCTTCAACCTTGCAGCGCTTGGCCTCCGCCAAAGCGTGTAGATTTTCAGTCGGCGTCTTGTCGAGATCGACGACGCCTTTGCCCGCTGACCCGACGGCGATCTTGGCCATGTACGTATCCGGGCAATGCAATAAATTGCCGCCGTCAGCCATGGCGATCACGGCGAGAGCGTTGGGCGCTCCCGTGGCGCAAATGGTCGTGCCTTCGAGCGGATCGAGCGCGATATCGACTTTGGGGCCGCCACAGCCGACTTTCTCGCCGATATAGAGCATGGGCGCTTCGTCACGCTCGCCTTCGCCGATGACCACGGTACCGTCGATGGTCAGCGCATCGAACGCCTTGCGCATGGCGTCGACCGCCGCCTGGTCAGCGGCCTTCTCGTCGCCGCGTCCGGTCCAGTGCGCGCAGTTGAGCGCCGCCGCTTCAGTGACTCGTACGGCTTCCAGAGCTAGGTTTCGGTCCATGTTGGCCTCCCTTCAATGAGCGCTTCCATCAGTCGATAGGCTTTCTTGGCTACGATACCGGTTTTTAGCGCGTCTGTCTCGTTGTAGCCGACGTCGCCATTATTTTGCGGCGCCTCGGCGGAATATAAAACAAACGGCACCGGCTCGGCGACGTGGGTCTTGAGCGCGATGGCGGTAGGATGATCCGGCATCAATAGAATTCGATAATCTTTGCGATGCGCCATTCCCTTCAATACCGTGCCGACGACTTTTTCGTCGAAGTCTTCCAGCGCCTGAATCTTTTTTTCCACGTCACCCATGTGGCCGGCTTCGTCCGTGGCTTCGACGTGAATAAAGACCAAGTCGTTTTTTTCAAGCGAGCGGACACCGTACTCGCCTTTGCCGAGATAATTGGTATCGAGAAAGCCGGTAATCCCCGGCACGTCGATGCGCTCCAGTCCGGCGTAGACGCCGAGACCGTGAATGATATCGACGGCGGAAATCACGCCGCCTTTAATGCCGAAGCGCTCGGTCAGCGGCGGGAGCTGAGGCGCTCTCCCCTGCCCCCACAGCCAAATTGTGGTTGCTTGGCGATGTCCATCGGCTCGGCGTCTTTTATTAACGGAATGATTCGCCAAGATTGGTTGCGACGCCTGCATGAGCTGGATCAAGCGCTCCGAGCCGTCTCCCGTGGGCCAGTACGCCGTGGTTTTTTGATCGGTGATATCATGCGGCGGCGTGGTTAGCATTTTTTCTTTGCCGTTGCGCCAAACCATCAAGTGGCGATAACTGACCCCGGGAAAAAATTCGATGCCGGCGCCGCCGAGTTCGCGTCCGAGATCGCGGATGATTTCACCGGCTTCTTCCGTCGAAATATGACCGCTGGTGAAGTCTTCCATGAATGTTTCATCGCCCGCGACGCCAAGCGTGACCAGATTACAGCGAAACGCGATATCGTTGGGTCCGAGCGCGACGCCCATGCTGGCCGCTTCCAGCGGCGAGCGGCCCGTATGATACACGGCCGGGTCGTAACCCATGATGCTCATGTTGCCGACGTCGCTGCCCGGAGGAAAACCTTCTGGGATCACGTGAGCGATTCCGTATACGCCGCGCTGCGCGAGCCAATCCATGTTCGGCGTGCGCGCCGCTTCCAACGGTGTTTTTCCGCCGAGGACTTCGAGCGGATAATCCGCCATGCCGTCACCCTGGAGAATGATATACTTCATGTTCCGTTGCTCACGAATAAACGGCCGCCCGGCTTCTTCGCCGATCATTTCACGCCCCAGATCGGAAACCAAACCGGATCAATTACGATATAATCTCGATTGCGGATGGAATCCAGAGCCCTGCGCATTTGCCGCAAGGTGGTGCGTTCCAACGTCATGACGAACGGCAAAATCTTCTGCGGTTTTTGTTTGAGGAGAGGCCCCCGCATCAAACCATGAAGTTCGTCCTCCACGTGTCTCAACTGCCAGATCTCCGAAATGTTCACACCGATCCGGCCGAAAGTCCCGCCGATGTCGCCGACGATGCCGGCGCGGTCTTTGACGACGAAGCGCACGTAAAACGGCACGTCGATTTCGTCGTGGGGTTGAAGTCTCAGAATTCCCGGCGGAATGAGGCTTGGCACGCCGGCAAACTTGCGCTCGCCGCGCGCCAACTCACAGACGTCGCCAAGCACGGCGACCGCCGTCGGACCGCCGCCCGCACCGGGGCCGACCAGCACATAATCGCAGTCTCGCTCGCCGCGCCCGGCACTGCTGCTCTTGCCGGCGAAGCAGACCGCGTTGGTCGCGCCGTCGACGCTCGCAAGAAAATTTTCCTTGGGTACCAATGCCGGCGAGACGAAAACTTGCACCGCCTGCCCCCTGCGCTTTGCCACCGCGAGCTGTTTGATCGTACTTCCGCCCATGCGAAGGGCATAGCGAAAATCTACCGCTTGAATATCTTCAATGCCCTTGCGCCAGATCTTGCCAGGTTGGATCTGCAAACCGAAGGCGACCAAGCTTAGAAGCAGCAGTTTAGCCTCGGCATCGCTGCCATTGACGTCCGATGCAGGGTTGGTTTCCGCGTAACCCTTTTGCTGGGCTTCTTTGAGCGCTTCGGCGTAAGGCTTACCGCTTTTTTCCATCTGGGACAGGATATAATTACAGGTGCCATTGACGATGCCGAAAACGGCTTCGGGTTCTTCGACGGCGAAGCTTTCGCTGAGCGAGCGAACCACCGGAATGCCACCGCCGACGCAGGCTTCGAAGCGAAGCTGTTGCCCGGACTTTTTCGCCGCAGACCAAATTTCTTTGCCGTAGCGCGCCAGCACCGCTTTGTCGGAAGTGACGACGGACTTACCGTTGCGAAAGGCGCGCAAGATGTAGTCGCGAAACTGCGGCAACTGCGCGGCGGACTGAAATCCCAGGGCCTCGATCACAATGTCGATGCCTGGATCGTCGAGCACTGCTTCAGCGTGCCGCGTAAACAGCGCCTGATGCTTGGCGAACCATTTTTTACCCTTGGGGTTGCGAGTATAGATTTTGCGGATTTCGAGCTCGATCTGGTCGCCAATCTGTCCCTTGAGCTCGTGAAAGAGAAGATCCTGGATCGCTTCGCCGACCACGCCGGAGCCGAGCAGGCCGACACCGACGGTACGCGGTTTGTTCACGGATGCCATGGCGATGAATGTCAAATAACCGAGAGATGTTCGAGTCTAGTCGAGAAGCTTTCCGAGCGCCCGCTTGATCTTCCGGACAGCCTGCTTGGTACGGTGCTCGTTTTCGATGAGCGCGAAGCGTACGTGTTCATCGCCATATTGGCCGAAGCCTATTCCGGGTGAAACCGCCACTTGAGCTTCCTGTAGCAAGTATTTAGAAAACTCGACCGAGCCCATTTTTTTTGCCGGCTCGGGGATTTCCGCCCAGACAAACATCGTTCCCTTGGGTTTGGGAATGTACCAACCCGCTCGATCGAGACCTTCGACCAGGGAATCACGCCGCTTCTGATACATCAAGCGAATATCTTCGACGCAATCCTGTGGCCCATTCAACGCGTGGATCGCGGCGATCTGGATCGGCTGAAAAATGCCGTAATCGAGATAGCTTTTGATGCGCGCCAAAGCGTGAATCACTTCGCGATTGCCGACGCAAAAGCCAACGCGCCAACCCGGCATATTGTAGCTTTTCGACAGGGAAAAGAATTCCACGCCGACGTCTTTAGCGCCCGGCACCTGCAGAAAGCTCGGCGCCTCATACCCGTCAAAGGTGAGGTCCGCATAGGCGAGGTCGTGGACAACAATGAAATCATGTTCTTTGGCAGTCTTCACGACACGCTCGAAGAAGTCTAGTTCTACGACCTGCGTCGTCGGATTGTGCGGGAAGCTGATGATCAGCATTTTCGGTTTAGGCCAGCTCTGGCGAATCGCTTCTTCGAGATGGCCGAAAAACGCTTCACTGGTAGTCAGCGGAACGCAACGCAGATCGCCGCCGGCAAGAATCACGGCGTACTGGTGAATCGGATAAGTCGGGCTCGGGCAAAGAACGACATCGCCCGGATCAATAGTCGCCCAGGCAAGATGGGATATGCCTTCCTTGGCGCCAATCGTAACGATCGCCTCGGCATCGGGATCGAGGTCGACCTCATAGCGCTTCTTGTACCAGTCGCAGATCGCCACGCGCAGCTTATAAATGCCGCGGGATACCGAATAGCGATGGTTTTGTGGTTTGCTTGCGGCTTCGACGAGCTTGGCCACCACATGCGGCGGCGTGGGCAAATCCGGGTTCCCCATGCCGAAGTCGACAATGTCCTCGCCGCGATGGCGCGCCGCCATCTTCATGCCATCGATGATGCTAAAAACGTAGGGCGGCAGCCGCTTAATCCGCTGAAATTCCACGCTTGGTTTACCTGATCCTTGCCAAAGCAAATAATTATTTCATTTTATAAAGCATCGTCCTAGTCCGCGCAACTAAAAAGGTTTTTGCTGTGACGGTTCGAATTAATTGCACCGCCGCGGCTTGTAGGGGCCGACACGGAGGTTGGCTCTATCGGTCAGCCGATCGAATCGGGTCGCCTTGCGGGAGGACCGGCGTCGATGACGTCGAAAATCGCGGCATCTTCATCCGATCGAACCCAACTGTAACGCCGCTCCCCACCGGTGCCGGAGGATTTGTTTCATGCCCGCTGAGGCTTTGCTTTTCAGCTCCGGGTCTTTGTCCAACCAAGCCAGAGCTTCCTTGCGGGCTTCTGCCAATAGTCGAGTATCGCGCGCCAGATTGGCGAAGCGAAAATCCGCCAGACCAGATTGGCGCGTCCCCAGAAGCTCTCCCGGCCCGCGCAGGCGCAGGTCGGCTTCGGCGATTTTAAAGCCGTCATGTTCCCTTTCCATTACCCGCAGGCGCTCCGCCGCGACCGTATTCCCGACTTCTCGATTGACCAACAGGCAATAACCCGGTGCCGATCCGCGCCCGACCCGGCCGCGCAACTGATGCAATTGCGAAAGACCGAAACGCTCGGCATGCTCGACCACCATCACCGTGGCGTTGGGGATGTCGATGCCGACTTCGATCACCGTCGTAGCGACGAGAAGCCCCAGCTTGCCGTCGCGAAACGAGCGCATGATTTGATCGCGCTCTTCGGTCTTCAGACGGCCGTGCACGAGTCCGATACCGAAGTCCTTGAACATCGTTTGTTGCATCTTCTCCGCCATCTGGGTGGCGTCGCGTACCTGCTCGAGCTGTTCCGACGCTTCCACCAGCGGCAACACGACGAAGACCTGATGGCCGCGTTTCAATTCGCCGAGGACGATCGAATAAGCTTGGCGGCGCTCGCGCTCGCTGAAAACTTTGGTTTGCACCGGTGTTCTTCCCGGCGGCATTTCGTCGATAAACGAAACTTCCATGTCGCCGTAGAGCACCATGGCAAGACTACGCGGGATCGGGGTCGCGCTCATGAGCAGCATGTGGGGCTGACGGCTCGACGGCGACGGCGTCTCACTGCCGTGCACGAGACGCTGCAGGGAAAGCCGCTGCATGACGCCGAAGCGATGCTGCTCGTCGATCACGCCTAATCCCATGCGAGGCGCGCGCACTTCCTGCTGAATCAGTGCATGGGTGCCGACGACGAACGAAATCTCGCCGCGGGCGATGCGCTGGAGCAGCGATGGTTTTTCGCGCGCCGGCGTTGCCGCGGTGAGCAGCGCCGATGACATGCCCAGACTATCGGTAAATGTTTTTAGATTGCGATAATGCTGCTCAGCGAGAATTTCCGTGGGTGCCATCCAAATGGCTTGGGTGCCGTGCTCGATCGCGCGGAGGGACGCCAACCATGCGACCATCGTTTTGCCCGAGCCGACGTCGCCCTGCACGAGGCGCTGCATCGGTTGCGTGCCTGCCATATCCGATTCGATCTCATCGAGCACTCGTCGTTGTGCACCGGTCAGCTCAAACGGCAGCAGCTCGCGCATTCTTGCGCCAAGTCCCGTGCCGGTAGCGGCGAAGCGGACTCCCGGGCTCCGGCTCCGTGATCTTTTGCGCTGGCCCAATCCAAGTTGCAGATAGAAAAGCTCCTCGAAAATGATGGTGCGGTGCGCCGGAGAAGAAAACCGGTTGAAGGCGTCGACGTCAATATCGAGCGGCGGCGCGTGCAACTGCGCCAGCGCCGCCGGCACGGCCATCAGACCGTGGCGGTCGGCAACTTCTTTGGGCAGAGGATTCGGAAGATAGGCACAGTATTCGCTTAATATTTGCGCAATCCAGCGACGCATCAAGGACACGGATAGCCCGGTGGGACGAATATATACCGGCATGATGCGCTGTAATTGCGGCTCTTCGCCCGGTTCGACGAAATCGAAATCGGGGTGAACAATACGCAATCGTCCCGGCATCCCCGGCTCGACTTTGCCGTGCACCAAAAGCATCTGACCGTTGGCGAGATTGTTGGCGAGAAAACCCGGAGCGCGATACCAAACGAGATCAATGCTGCCCGTGTCGTCTTGCAGGGTTGCCAGCAGCATTTGGCTGCGCCGGCGCGGGATGTATCTTTTTTGTAAAGCCAGCAAGCGCCCGACAAAGCTCGATTCTTCGCCAGAGACGGCGGTGGAAAGTTTTTGAATTCGCCGGCGATCTTCATAGCGAAACGGCAGGTGATAAAGCAGATCGTTAATCGTTTTGAGCCCGAACGATTCCAATTGCGCCGCGCGCTTGGGACCGACGCCGTTAAGATGCTGAATTGATGTGGCCAACATGCGCAAACTATGGCGCACGCTGCTGGAGGGATTGTCCGTCGAATGATTCGAGACAGAATCTCGCGCCGCACGCTTCATGACGCGTTTACGGCAAAGGCGGCGCGCCGTAGTCTTGCAAAGCTTTAACGTCAAACTCCCGCTGTTTGAGGTACTCGATTCCTTCCGCGGCGGCTTCGGCGCCGGCGATCGTCGTGAAATACGGCACCTGGTAATCCAGCGCGCAGCGCCGAATGTAGTACGAGTCCGCCTGCGAGTGGGCGTCGGTGGGCGTGTTAATGACCATCGCGACTTCGCCGTCTTTAATGTGATCGCCGATATGAGGGCTGCCGTCCTGAACTTTGTTGACGACCTCTGCCGGGATGCCACGCGCTTCGAAATACGCCGCGGTGCCGCGGGTTGCGACGATGGTGAACCCGATCCGATGAAGTTTCTCAGCGGCGGCGGTGACGCTCGGCTTGTCCTCGTCGCGCACGCTGATAAAGACTCTTCCGCTATTTGGCAATCGCATGCCGCCGCCGAGCTGCGCCTTCGCGAAGGCGATACCGAAGGAAGTGTCGATGCCCATCACCTCACCCGTCGATTTCATTTCCGGACCGAGCAGCGTATCGACGCCGGGAAACTTGTTAAACGGAAAGACCGCTTCCTTGACCGAAATATGTGTGGGGTGAATTTCGCGCGTCAGGCCGAGATCTCTGAGCTTATCTCCCACCATAATTCGCGCCGCGATTTTTGCCAGTGGCACTCCGATCGCTTTGCTGACGAAGGGCACCGTCCGCGACGCGCGCGGATTGACTTCGAGAACGAACACGTTGCTCTTTTGCACGGCGAACTGCACGTTCATCAAACCGCGCACGTCGAGCGCTTTGGCTAAAGCCATTGTGTGCCCACGAATCTCGTCTTGAATGTCTTCGCCGATCGATTTGGCTGGCAAGCTGCACGCGCTGTCGCCCGAATGAACGCCGGCGCGCTCGATGTGCTCCATGATGCCACCGATCACGACTTCCTCCCCGTCGCCGAGGGCATCGACGTCGACCTCGATCGCATCGTCGAGAAACTTGTCGATCAGCACCGGGTGCTCGGGCGACGCGGACACGGCGTGGGTCATATAGTCCTTCAGCGCCTCGTCGTCATAAACGATCTGCATGGCCCGTCCGCCGAGCACGTAGGATGGCCGCACTAAAACCGGGTAGCCGAGCCGCTCGGCGATCTTGAAGGCTTCGTCATACGAGCGCGCGATGCCGTTGTCCGGCTGCTTGATCTTTAGCTGCTTGATCAACTCGGCGAAACGCTCGCGATCTTCGGCGAGATCGATGCTATCCGGCGAAGTGCCGATGATCGGTACGCCGGCACGTTCGAGGGGCAGCGCGAGCTTGAGCGGGGTTTGGCCGCCGAACTGGACAATCACACCGTCGGGCTTTTCCCGGTCGATGATGTTCATCACCTCTTCCATCGTCAGGGGTTCAAAAAATAGTTTGTCCGACGTGTCATAATCCGTGCTGACGGTTTCCGGATTGCAATTGACCATGATCGTCTCATAATCGGCTTCTCTGAGCGCGAACGCGGCGTGCACGCAGCAATAGTCGAATTCGATTCCCTGCCCGATGCGATTTGGCCCGCCTCCTAAGATCATGATCTTCTTGCGCGTCGTCGGCTTCGATTCATCCTCGCCTTCGTAGGTAGAATACAGATAAGGCGTGAATGCTTGAAATTCTGCAGCGCAGGTGTCGACCGAATTGAACACCGCCTCCACCCCCTTGGCTATTCGAGCACCTCGAACTTCCGCTTCGCTGGCGCCGAGCAGCTTGCCGATGCGCATATCGGCAAATCCCATCTGTTTCCATTGGCGCAACAATTTCGCGTCTAATTGAGCCAGCGATCCCGTGCCGCGCGCGATATCATTTTCGGTGGCGATGATCTGGCGAATCTTTTCGAGAAACCAGGGATCGATGGCCGATAGCTGAAATATTTCGTCGGTGGTCATGCCGAGCCGATAGGCATCGCCCAAATACCAAAGGCGTAGCGCATTGGGCTGTTGGAGCTTCTCGTGAACGATCCGAAGGGATTCTGCTCGCCGCGCTTCAGATAGATCGACTTTCGGCTCGAAACCGAAGGAACCGGTTTCCAGCGAGCGCATCGCCTTTTGCAGCGATTCCTTGAACGTCCGGCCGATGGCCATCGCTTCGCCCACCGATTTCATTTGCGGCGTCAAAAGATCTTTCGCCTGGGGAAACTTTTCGAACGTGAACCGCGGCAGTTTCACCACCACATAATCGATGGTCGGCTCAAAGCTCGCCGGTGTTTCCCGGGTGATATCGTTGCGAATTTCGTCGAGGGTGAAACCCACGGCCAGCTTGGCAGCGATCTTAGCGATCGGAAACCCAGTGGCTTTGCTGGCGAGTGCCGAGCTCCGCGAAACCCGCGGGTTCATTTCGATGACCACCATCCGGCCGTCTTTCGGATTAACCGCGAATTGGATATTCGATCCGCCGGTATCGACGCCGATTTCGCGAATCACGCGCAGCGCCGCGTCGCGCATAATCTGATACTCTTTGTCCGTCAGAGTTTGTGCGGGTGCGACGGTGATGGAGTCGCCCGTATGAACCCCCATCGGATCAAAGTTTTCGATGGAACAAATGATCACCACGTTATCCTGGTGATCGCGCATGACTTCGAGCTCGAATTCTTTCCAGCCGAGCACCGATTCTTCGATCAAAACTTCATGCACAGGGGAGATGCTCAAGCCCGCTTGCACGACTTCCTTGAACTCCTCCGGACTATACGCGAAGTTGCCGCCGCTGCCGCCGAGCGTGCGCGAGGCACGGATGATGACCGGGAAGCTCAAGCGTTTTTGAATGCGCATGGCGTCGCGCATGCTGCGCGCGTAGCCGCTGCGCGGCAGGTCGAGACCGATACGCCGCATGGCTTCTTTGAACAGATCACGATCCTCGGCTTTTTTAATTGAATCGATTTTGGCGCCAATCATTTCGACGCCGTAGCGTTCCAGAATTCCCCGATCGGCGAGATCGATGGCGAGATTGAGCGCCGTTTGGCCGCCCAACGTGGGTAGAATCGCGTCGGGTTTTTCCTTGGCAATAATCTTTTCGACGATATCTGTTGTGATTGGCTCGATATATGTGCGAGCGGCGAAACCGGGGTCGGTCATGATGGTCGCGGGATTGGAGTTGACGAGAATGACTCTGTAGCCCTCTTCTTTAAGAGCTTTCAGCGCTTGGGTCCCGGAATAGTCGAATTCGCAGGCTTGGCCGATAATGATTGGCCCGGCACCGATCAGCAGAATCGATTCAATATCGGTTCGTTTCGGCACGGGTCGCTACTTGCCTCTATGTTTGGCCATCATGTCGGTAAATCGTTTAAACAGGTAGTTTGCATCGTGCGGTCCGGGCGACGACTCGGGATGATACTGCACCGAAAAGACCGGCAGCTCCCGATGCACCAAACCTTCAACGGTATTGTCGTTCAAGTTTAGATGCGTCACTTCCACGGCGTCAGTGAGCGAATCCGCGTCGACGGCGAAGCCGTGATTTTGAGCGGTGATCTCAACTTTGCGCGTCGTTAAATCCATCACCGGCTGGTTGCCGCCGTGGTGTCCGAACTTGAGCTTGTAAGTCTTGCCGCCGAGGGCGAGCCCCATGATCTGATGGCCGAGGCAGATACCGAAGATCGGTTTCTTGCCGATCAACTTTTGCACGTTTTGCTTCGCGTATGGCACTGCGTCGGGATCGCCCGGACCGTTGGAGAGGAAGATGCCGTCCGGATTCATCGCCAGCACGTCGTCCGCCGGCGCCGCAGCCGGAACGACTGTGACCCGGCAGCCTGCCTCGGCTAGATTGCGCAGAATGTTGTACTTGATGCCGTAATCATAAGCGACGACAAAATATACCGGCGCGCCGAAGGTTCCCTTGCTTTTGCGCTTCGGCGCCGTCTCTGAAGCCTCACGCTGCTTGTAACCTTCGTCGAGCTGCCACATTCCCTGATTCCAATCATACGCTTCGCGGCAAGATACCTGTTGAACGAGATCTATTCCCACCAAGCCGCGAGAATTTTTTGCTTTCGCGATAAGCTCATCGGCATTACTGCTCAAGGTCGAGATGATGCCTTCTTGCGATCCATGATCGCGCAAGTGGCGAACCAAGGAGCGCGTGTCGATGCCTTGTATGCCGACGATGCCGTTCGCTTTCATGTATTCATGTAGCGGCTCGGCGGCGCGCCAACTGCTCGGCTGCGGTGTGTAGTCTTTGACGATGAAGCCCTTCATGAACGGGCGGCGCGACTCGACGTCCTCGGCATTGACGCCAACGTTGCCGATCTCCGGATAAGTCATCGCCACAATCTGACCTTCATAGGAGGGATCGGTAATGATCTCCTGGTATCCCGTCATGCTGGTGTTGAACACGACTTCGCCGATCGCTTCGCCTTCGGCGCCAAAGGCGCTGCCTTCAAAGATTCGCCCATCCGCTAAAGCCAAGATGGCTTTCATGGAATTACGTAACCGCCGTCTTTCCGTCGCCTATTGCCGACGACTGGGCACTCGCAACTGGACTAAGGATCGAATACATCACCACCTGATCGCGTACTTCCTGCTCGAGCCCCCGCAGCTTCACCCGCACCCGATCATTTTCCGAGCTGGGGATATTTTTGCCGACGTAATTGGGCCGCACCGGCACTTCGCGATGACCACGATCGATTAATACCGCCAGGCGCACCGACTGAGGACGACCCGAGCGAAAGATAATACTCAGCGCGCTCTTCACCGTTCTGCCGGTATAGATGACGTCATCGACGAGAATTACCTCGCGGTCTTTCAAGTTTAGCGGTCCGGCGTCGGGATCGCCCGGAGCTATCCTGCGCAACTCTTCGCCCCCGCCGTAAATTTCGATTTCACCGAGCTCTGGCCTGCGCTGGAGCTGTTTTTCGATTTCTGCCGCGAGTCGGCGTGCCAACTGCGCGCCGACACTGCGCACGCCCAAGACCAACAATCGATCTGGATTCCGGCAGTCTCGCAAAATCTCCCCGCTTATTTGGACGAGCGCGTGGTTGATTTCCGCTTCGGTCATCAAGACGCGCTGCGGTCCGCTCTTGAACGGCTCATAGCCAAGCTCCTCGGCTTGTTTGATCGAGTCGAAGATTGCCAGCTCGCCTTTCTTTAACCAATCATCGAGTGTCGCTGCGACCGTAGCGTCGTACGGACAATAGCGTTTCAATTTGGTGTTGCCGACGTATTGCACCTTGAAGCGATGATCGCAGTACACGCAGCCGAGAATCATGGCGCCGACTTCACCCGCGGAAAAAAGCGCGAAGCGCCTGCGGGTGGACACTGGCTCTTTCAGTGTCACACAGTTCGGATTATGGCACTGGGGACCGACGGCTTCGGAGCTTTCATAAGCCAACGCCGGAGTCTTTGCCGCGCTCGATTTCTTTTCCCGCCGATCAAAGAGAAATTTGAGCAGCGCCATGCGTATGGGTACACCGTAAGCCGCCTGCTTGAAATAAATCCCACGGCGGTCCTTGTCGAGCTCCGGGGACAGCTCGTCGACCCGCGGCAACGGATGCATCACCACGGTGTTCTGAAAACGCTCTTCGCGGAGAAAATCGACGCCGATCGTGGGATAACTGTTGCCGCTCGTGCCCTCTTTTATGCGCTCTTTTTGTTTGCGGGTCATGTAGAACGCATCGTAGCGCAACCCGGTCGCCATGCTGTTCAGACGGGCTTGAATCACCTGATCGACTTGGGTGAAAAGCGCGAGCTGATGCGGCTGCTTGGGCGTCAAATAGAGCGCGTCCGTTTCCTTTACCACCGCACTTAGATCGTTCGACGCCACCGGCGCCAGGTGGTAACCGTACTCGCGCTCCAAGCGCTCGATCACATACTGCGGCAGTTCCATGCCGCTTGCGGCCAAAGTGACGACGTGAGCGCCGAAACGCGCCAGCGCGAATACCAGCGAATGAATCGTCCGGCCGTTTTTTAGATCGCCGCAGATGACCACCGTCAGCCCTTTGAGCTCGCCCTTTTCTTTGCGCAACGTGTAAAGGTCGCACAGTGTTTGGCTCGGATGTTCGTGGCCGCCGTCGCCGGCATTGATGATCGGCACATCGGCATGTTCGGCCATCGCCTGCACGGCGCCGTCCCAATTATGACGCACGACCAAGACATCGGCATAGCTCGAAACCACCTTGGCGGTATCGGCAACCGTTTCACCCTTGGCGGTTGACGATGCTTTCATATCCGAACAGCTGATCACCGTACCACCCAAACGCTGCATCGCCGATTCGAACGACAACCGAGTTCGCGTGCTCGGCTCGTAGAAAAGCGTAGCCATGATCTGCCCGCTGGCAACCTTGGAGGCGCGCAATTGATCCGCGCTATCCGCCAACAAAAAGATCTCTTCGATCTCTTCGTTGGTTAGATCCGCTATCGATATTAAATTACGCATCACGTTGGGTGTGCCGGCCTAAACCGCACTTTTTCCTTGCCAATCGGCGAGAGTTACCTGATCGATTCCATCCGACTCTTCGAGCATGACATTGACCCTCTGACCGTCACCGGCGTCGACGTTCTTGCCGATAATGTCGGCACGGATCGGCAGCTCGCGGGAACCGCGGTCGATTAAGACGGCAACGAGAATTCGCTTGGGCCGGCCGAGCCGCTCCACAGCTTCCATGGCTGCCCGAATCGTGCGACCGCGAAAAATCACGTCGTCAATGAGAACCACGGTTTTGTCGTCGACCGCTGCTTGAATCTCAAAAGCGCCGACGGGCGGCAGTAGCTGCCCTTGAGCTCGATCGTCCCGGTATCCCGTCACGTCGATCACAGCGACCGGCGGCGCAAACTTGCCGATCTCGTCGATCTTTCGCGCCAGGCGGCGCGCCAAATGCACGCCCCGTGAACGAATGCCGATCAGAACCAATTCTCTCGGGTTGGCGCTTTTCTCGATGATCTCGTGCGCCATTCGACCGAGGGTCCTGGCGAGATCGGCCTGTTCCAAAAGAACTTGCTTTGTTTCAGCCATAAAAAAAGACCCTCCCGGGTTACCGGGAGGGTCTTCGAGCGAATGTAATTTGTTGAATGGATTCTGTCATGACGCCTTTTTCGACCTCGCAGGATCGAATTAAAAGGTTAATGACAAACCAATACCCCCTGACTGAAATAAAGTCAATAAAGTTAATGTTAAATTTTCAACTCAATGATCGTCGCATGCACTTTTCGACGTAGAATCCGGAGCCGAGCCACCGCCACCGGTAACTTAAAACGCCGCGGGCCTGCGCTGCCCGGATTGAGAAACATTACACCGCCGCGATTTGAGATCCCCGGCTTGTGAGAGTGGCCGCTGGTTACCGCATGAAAGCCTTCGTCAACAGGGTTAATTTCGAGATCGTGGACGTTGTGGATCACATACAAACCAACCCCGTTTAATCGGAGGCTCAAAATGTCAGGGATTTCCTTTGCCCAAGCCTCGCGGTCATTGTTGCCGCGGATCGCGAGCACCGGCGCAATCAATTTGAGCGATGTGAGGATCTCCGGCTTGCCGATATCGCCAACATGGATGATCAGCTCTGAGCCTTTCAATGCCGCGATGGCCTCCGGTCGAAGCAGGCCGTGCGTATCGGATATCAAGCCGATTCGCCCCGATGTTAACTTCAGTCGCTTTTCCTGAATCGACCACACATGAAATGATTTATCTTGATTCGCGTCCCGGGGCAATTCTATAGTGACCGTGTCGGATGGAGGTCGTATGTTTCCACACTTAAAAGGTTTCAATCTCAGAAAATGGATCGATGAGAACCGCGGCGACTGGGGTCAGCGTCGTGTGATCTGGCAGGATTCGGATTTCATCGCGTTTGTTACCCGTGGCCCCAACCGGCGCAAGGATTTTCACATCAATCCCGGCGACGAGATTTTTTATCAACTCGAAGGCGATCTCAATCTTCACTACATCAAAGACAACAAGCGCGAGCTCGCCGTACTCCAAGCCGGCGATATTTTTCTGCTGCCCAAGAACACGCCGCACTCGCCGCGGCGCGCGGAGGGCTCATGGACTTACGTGGTAGAACGGCAGCGCGGCAAAGAGGAAATAGACAGGTTTATCTGGCCCTGCGAAAAATGCGGTCACCATCTCTATCAGACCGAAGTTCGCTTCGACGACCCGGGCGATGCAGTTGCCAAGGCGACGAATTCGCTCAAGTCGGATCCGGAATTAACCAAGTGTAAAGAGTGTGGCGCGGTCCTTGAGCTATAACTTTAGCTGCAGGTGAGCTCAGGTGTCACATTAGATTACTTAAAGTTTATCATCAGATGAGGGTTTCCGCTGTAACGCGCGCCAAATCTTAGGCGGCGTCAGAGGCAGTTCTTGAATGCGCACGCCGACCGCGCGTGACACGGCATTTGCAACCGCGGAGGCGACCGGGAGCAAGCCGCCTTCGCCAATGCCCTTCGAGCCGAACGGTCCGGGACCGTTGCCGTTCTCAATTAAAATCGTGTCGAACTTATCCGGTACGTCGTTGAATCTCGGTACCGTATAGTCCACCAGATTGCCGTTTAGCAGTTGACCGTCTTCGTAGATCATTTCTTCCATCAGTGTGTGGCCGATGCCGAACATCACCGCGCCCTCGTCTTGACCGATGCACTGCTCGGGGTTAATCGCTTTGCCGGTGTCGCAGGCGGAAACATATTTGAGCAGATGAATGACGCCCGTGTCAGGGTCGACCTCGACTTCGACGCCGCCCCAACCGACTTCCCAGAAGGTTGTGGTCGAGCCCAAGACTGCCTTGGCATTGCGTTTATCCTTGTACAGGCCCTTGCCAATAATTTCTCCGGCCTTGCTGCCAAAGAAATCAACGATCACTTTACTGAATGAAATAACCGGACGCTCGCCAACGACGACGTGACCATTGTGTAATCTGAGGTTGCCGGCCTTCTGTTTGAGAACCTTTGCAGCGCACTGCAGAAGTTGCTTCTTGACGTCCTCGGCCGCTCGTAAAACCGCTGTTCCCATAACCACCATAGAACTACTCGCGCTGGTGGAGATATCGTAGGGTGTCACGTCGGTATCGAGCTGGGCGACGGTGATCTGGTCCATGGGCAACGATAGTTCTTCGGCGACCACCTGGCTCAACGCCGTCCGTGGCCCCTGCCCTATTTCCACCGTTCCGGTGAGCAGGACCAC
>Ga0137376_10000276_pt1 | contig 21461 bp, 16 predicted proteins | sample SagtaG_23_FD_104814 | JGI IMG/M metagenome (GOLD analysis project Ga0137376, IMG submission 104814) | Vadose zone soil microbial communities from Sagehorn Ranch, Mendocino, California, USA - Sage2_L_20_16 metaG | ecosystem: Environmental > Terrestrial > Soil > Vadose zone | place: USA...
GATCCTGGGCATTGCCAGCGAGTCGAATATCGCATCCCAGGCCGAGGTGGTACGCCAGGCGCTGCTCGGCGGGCCGCAGCTCCAGAAGGTGGCGCGCCTGGCCATGCCCGGTTACGCCGGTGCGAGCCCGGAGCAGCAAGCCACGATCATCGACGGTCTGCGCAAGCGTCTGCAGGTCGAGGCGACCGGAGAGAGGAATCAGCCCGCCGACCTCTACATGATTAGCTATACGGACCAGAACCGGCGCACCGCTCGCGGGGTGGTCGATCAGCTGCTCAGGCTCTTTCTCGCCAACTCACTGGGTGGCAGCCAGGAGGGATCGGAGCAGGCGCAACAATTCCTGGCGCAGCAGATCGCCGAGTACGACAAGAAACTGGCGGCCGCCGAGAGCCGGCTGGCCGACTTCAAGCGCCAGAACGCCGGACTCGTGCCCGGCGCCACCGGTGGCGATTACTTCACGCGTCTGCACGCGGAAACGGATGCCCTCGACAAGGACCGTCTCGCCCTCACCGTCGCGCAGCAGAAACGCGACGAGCTGCAGCGGCAACTCTCCAGCGAGGTGCCCCTGATGGGCTCAGCGTCGGGCAGGGGGAATGGTGCGGCCGGCGGGGGTGCCACGGACACGTCCAGCGCGATCGGCGAAACCCAGGCGCGGCTCGATGAGCTCCTGCTGCGCTTCACGGACAAACACCCGGACGTCATTGCGGCCCGCCGCACGCTTGAGGATCTCAAGAAGCGCCAGCAGGTCGAGATCGCGGCGGTGAGGCGCGGCGATCAGGCGGCTATCACGGCGAGCGGCCTTGCCTCGAACCCCGTGTACCAGGGTATCAAGCTGCAGTTGAGCCAGGCCGAGGTCGAAGCAGCCGCGTCGCGCCGGCAGATTTCGGATCGGGAAGGCAGGATCGCCGAGCTGCGCAAGATGATCAACACTGCTCCCGCAGTGGAAGCGGAGTACGCGCGCCTCAACCGCGACTACGACGTAACCCGGGGCCAGTACCAGGCACTGGCGGAGCGGCTCAACCGGGCGAAACTCGCCGACAAGGCGGAGGCGACCGGCGTGGTGCGTTTCGAAGTCGTCGATCCGCCCACCGGGAGCGACAAGCCGGTTTCCCCCGACCGCGTGCGGCTCATCCTGGTGGTGCTGCTCGGGGGCTTCGCCGCCGGCATCGGCGCAGCTTACGTGATGCACCAGCTCCGGCCGGTGTTTGTTTCCGCGCGCCAGCTCAGCGAGCTCACGCAGCTTCCAGTGCTGGGCGTCGTGAGCATGACGTGGCTGGAAAGGCACCAGGCGCTGGCGCGGCACGCCGTATGGGTGTATTCCATGGCAGTCGCCGTGTTGATGGCGGTGGCAGCAATGATGCTGCTGACGCAGAGCGCTGCCTCGCACTTCCTGCACGGACGCATCGCATGAGTGTCATCGAGAATGCCATCAAGAGGCTGCAGGCATCGCGCGCGGGCGCTGCCGCCCTCGCGCGCGGCACAGCCGGCACCTCCGGCTCCGGCGGGGCTGCCCGACGGCGCGAGCTCGCCGCGGAGGGCAACGCTGCGGCCGCCTCTACCCGTACCATCGTCATCAATCAGGACGCGTTACGCATTGCCGGGCTCCTGCCACCTTCTCATCAGGAGCGCGAGCTGGCGCGGCAATTCCGCCACATCAAGCGGCCGCTGATCAACAGCGCACTCGGCCGCGGTGTGGAGCGGGTCCCGCAGGGCAATCTCATCATGGTCGCGAGCGCAGTGCCGGGCGAAGGCAAGACCTTCACGTCGCTGAATCTCGCTCTCAGCATGCGGCTTGAGGAGGATGTAACGGTCCTGCTGGTGGATGGCGACGTGGTGAATCCGCGCATCAGCCGGATCCTGGGCGTCGAGAACGAGCCCGGACTCCTCGACGTCGTGAAAGACCCCGGGGTGTCTGCGGGCTCCGCCATTCTGGCAACCGACGTGCCCGGACTGTCGTTCCTGCCGGCGGGCCGGCCGGAGGCCAATCCGACCGAATTGCTTGCGAGCACCAGGATGCGCGATGTGGCTGCTCTCCTGGGCGGCCACGATGCGACGCGACTGGTGCTGTTCGACTCGGCGCCGCTGTTGCTGACGACGGAGTCTCATGCGCTGGCGCACGTACTCGGGCAGATTCTCATCGTCGTGAGAGCGGATCAGACCCCTCAGCATATGGTACTCGAGGTTCTCCAGAGTCTGGATGAACGCAAGCCGGTCTCCCTGGTACTGAACCAGAGCATGAAACACCCGCACGCCGGGTACTATTACGAGTACGGCAGCAGCGCAGGGCCGCGCGAGAAAACCAGCAGCGCTTGAGCCACGCGAAGGAGCGTGTGACATGAACAGGCGACAGGGAACGGGGCCGCTCACCCGCGGCCACCGGTTGATCGGGTTTGTGTTGGCGCTCGCCCCGCTCCCGGCGGCGGCCCAGATCGGGCCCCTCACCAATCAGAATCTGTTTTTCAACCAGGCCTCCAACGCCCCCAGGGGCAATTACCTGGAAGCCGATGCCGGTCTCATCTACAGCGACAACGTGACCCGCGTTCAGAACGGCTCCGGCGATACGCTCGCGCTGCTCGGCCTCGTGGGCGACACCTCGCGGGAGGGACCGCGCGTCGACTACCGCCTGTCCTCAGACATCGCGCTGGTGAAGTACCTGCCCTCGGACTACCAGACCCAGCCTTTCGGCTATCTCGATGGGACGGGGAGCTTTGGGATCGTGCCCGGCCTTTTCTCGTGGACCGGTCGGGAGACATACACCCAGACCGTCATCGACCCGTTCGCGCCGGTCACACCCGACAATCTCGAGAGCCTCAACTACCTCACAACGGGGCCGCGTTTCACGCTGCGGCCGACACTGCGCACCACGCTGACGCTGAACGGCACCTACTCCTACCTCTCCAGCAGCTCGAAGTCACCGCGGTACGTGAACATCGACAATCACCGCTACGCGGGCGACCTTACCCTCAGCCACGCGTTCTCGAGCAACTCCAGCGCCTACCTCACCGGGTCGCATGAGAAGGTGGATTTCACCGACCAGGTGGACAACAACGATTTCAGGCAGGATCAGGGGCTGGTCGGCCTGAAGGTCGGTGACGCGCGCACCCTGCTGGATGTGTCCGGCGGCTACACCAGGGTGCATGAGGTCGTCCTCGTCACCGTGGGTACACTACGTGGTCCAAGGGAGCTCCCGCAGAGCCAGGTCCCCAGCGGCTCCGTCTGGCGCGTGGAACTGTCGCGCCAGATCTCACCGTCTTCGCGCTTGTCGCTGCACGCCGTCGAGCAGGTTAGCGACGCCGCCAACCTGTTGCGGCTGAACCTCGATCAGCCGGTGCCGACCACCGCCGCGAATCGGCTGACCTCGGGTGATCCCTTCACGGACCGCGAGCTGGGCGCGAGTTGGCGATTTCAGGCAGCGCGCACCTATCTCACCCTCGGTTACCTCGATATCCGCGAGCACTATAAGATCGATCCCACCGCTGACCGCAACGTGAAGGACGCGACCGCGCTGCTCGGACGCCAGCTGAGCCCGGTGCTCAACTGGGACGTTGGTGTGGAGTTCGAACGCCAGGAGTTCGCCCTCGGCAGCTCATCCAACACGGTGAACGCGATCACCAATCTGCGCTGGCAGCTCGGCCGACAGCTGGCCGTGCGCTTTTTGTACGCACGCTCCAGACTTAGCTCTTCTGCCGGGGGCTACTCAGAAAATCAGGTCGGCGTGATGGTTTCCTATGCGCTCATGGGGGGTGCGCCGGGGAGCACGCAGCCGGGTGCCGAGCCTGCGGCGCCGCCTTCCCTGACCCCGGGAATGCCGCCAGGCTCGCCACCGCGCCCGCTGTGAGCCGGGGCGCGGGACCCATGTCATGCTCGCACCGGCTGAGGTCATTTTCTGGGTGTGTCTCGCCATCGGGCTGTACCCGTACGCCGGCTATCCGCTGTGCGTAGCGCTGCTGCGGGCGATCCGGCCGCGTCCGGTGCACGCCGCCCCGATCGTGCCTCGCGTTACCGTGGTGATCGCGGCGTACAACGAGGCGTCGCACATCGAAGCCACCGTTCGCAACAAGCTCGACCAGGATTATCCGCGCGGGCTTCTGGACGTGATGGTGGTCTCCGACGCCTCCACCGATGGCACCGATGAGGTGCTGGTGCGCCTCGCGCAGCAGGATCCGCGCATCGCCTTCTTCCGGCAGGAACCGCGCGCCGGCAAGACGGCCGCGCTCAACCGACTGCTGGAACAGGCGCGGGGTGAGATCATCGTGTTCGCCGACGCCAACTCGATGTACCGCCCTGATACCGTGCGCCGGCTGGTCGCGCCCTTCGCGGATCCGGGCGTCGGCTACGCTTCCGGTCGGATGCTGTATGTCGACCCTCAAGGCTCTCTGGTGGGCGATGGTTGCACGGCCTACATGCGCTACGAGAATGCACTGCGGACATTGGAGTCGGCCGTCGGCTCGGTCGTGGGCGTGGACGGCGGTGTGGACGCGATCAGGCGCTCGCTGTATCGGTCCATGCGGCCCGACCAGCTGCCGGATTTCGTGTTACCGCTTGCGGTGGTCGAGCAGGGCCGCCGTGTCGTCTACGCGCCGCGGGCGGTGCTCGAGGAGGATACGCTCACCAGCGAGGGCGCCGAGTACCGCATGCGTGTGCGCGTGGCGCTGCGCGCCCTGTGGGGGCTGTGGGACAAGCGGGTTCTCCTCAACCCGGTGCGCTTCCCGCTCTTCAGCTGGCAGCTCACGTCCCACAAGCTGCTCCGGTACCTGAGCTTCATGCCGCTCACCGCCGCGGCGGTCATCAACTGGCTGCTCGTGTCGCGGGGTTGGATCTATGGCCTGCTGGCGGCCGGTCAGTGTTGTGCAGCGTTGCTCGCACTTATCGCACTGCGCGGGCCGCCACGATTGCGCGGGTTCCTGCCGGCGCGCTACTGTTATTACTTCCTGCTCCTCAACTGGGCTTCCGCCGTCGCGCTGCTGCGCTTCCTGCGCGGCGAGAAGCAGGTGTTGTGGCAGCCACGAACGGGATAGACCCCATCATGTCCCTCATGACTTCGCTGTCGCGGCACGTGTTCCACCCTCTGTGGGACCTGAAGGACGGCAGCCGGCGGCTTCGCATCCTGCGTGAGCTCGAGCGCTCGCAATGGCTGCCGCTCGAGACCCTCAAGGCGCGCCAGGCAGAGCGCCTCGAGCAGATCCTGCGTTACGCGGCTGCTCATTCCTCTTACTACGAGCGCGCATTCAGGGCGCAGCGCTTCGATCCCGAGCATTTCCGGCTGCCGGCGTTCCAGGAACTTCCCCTCCTCACCAAGGCGAATATTCGCGCATCGACGGATGAGATACTGTCGCGCGAATTTGCGCGCAGCGCGCTCGGCGAGCACAGGACGGGCGGCTCGACGGGCGTGGCCCTTACCACCTACTTCGATCGCGACTGGCTGGAGATCCGCAGCGCGGATGCCCTGCGTTCGGATCAATGGGCGGGTTGCTTCCACGGCATGAAGATCGCCTCCCTGTGGGGCAATCCGCCGTTGCCCAAGACCTTGAAGCAGCGCCTGCGGGCGCTGCTCATCGACCGCTTCATCTATCTGGACACGATCGATCTCAACGAGCGCTCGATCGAGGATTTCATCTCGCGCTGGCGGCGCGAGACGCCGGAGATTCTCTTCGGGCATTCGCATTCGCTGTACATGCTCGCCCGCTACGCGCTCGAGAAGCGCATCTGCGACTTGCGGCCACGCGGCATCATTTCCACCTCCATGATGCTGCTGACGAGCGAACGCGAGGTAATCGAAGCAGCATTCGGCTGCAAGGTCACGGACCGCTACGGCTCAGAGGAGGTGGCGCTGATTGCCTGTGAATGCGAGCGGCACCAGGGTCTGCACCTCAACATCGAGCATCTGTACCTCGAATTCCTGCGGCCGGACGGCACGCAGGCCGCCCCGGGAGAGGAGGGGGCGATCGTCATCACGGACCTCCTCAATCGCGGCATGCCGTTCATCCGCTACTGCATCGAGGATGTCGGGGTGCCGTCGGATCGCCGCTGCGCCTGCGGACGCGGACTGCCGCTCATGGAGCGGGTCACCGGACGGGTTGCCGACTATCTCAAGCGCCGCGACGGCTCGATGGTCGCCGGTGTGTCGCTGGTGGAGCGGACCCTGACGGCGATCCCCGGGCTCGAGCAGCTGCAGGTCGAGCAGCCCTCCGTCGATGACATCGTGCTCCACGTGGTGCGGGCGCCCGACTTCAGCGCCGCGACCGAGCAGGCGCTGCTGAGTGAGTTTCGCACGGTGTTCGGTCCCGGGATCAACATCCGGGCAGAGTACGTGGAACGCATCCCTCAGGAGCGCTCGGGCAAGTACCGCTTTTCGATCTGCAGGATCTGAGATGTCCGCGAGTTCTGCAGGCGACCTCGTGTCCGTGGTCATCGCCACCTACAACATGGGCCACTACCTGCCCCAGGCCGTGCAGTCGGTGCTCGCACAGTCGTACCGGAACGTGGACGTGCAGCTCGTCGACGACGGCTCGAGCGACGATACACCCAGTATCCTCAAGCAATGGGACGGCCATCCGCGCGTGCGCGTGCATCGACAGGCTAATGCCGGCAAGTCGCGCGCCATGAATCAGGGTGTGGCGCTGAGTGGCGGATCCTTCATCGCGTTCCTCGACGCTGACGACGTCTGGCTCCCCGAGAAACTCTCGCGGCAGATGCCATTATTCGCCGCTCGGTCTGAGGTCGGTGTGGTGTACTCCGACTGCGAGCGCATGGACGGCGAGGGGGGGGCGCTGCCGAAAGGGCCGACGCACCTGCACCGCGGCAGGGTCAGCGGTCCCCTGCTGATCGAGAACTTCGTGCCCTACTCGACCGGGGTTGTGCGGCGCGGATGTTTCGAGCGCATCGGCGGCTTCGATGAGACGATCCGCATGGGCCTCGACTACGACCTGTGGCTGCGGTTGTCGGCGCACTGCCAGTTCGACTTCATCCCGGCACCGACCGCGCGCTACCGCATCTGGGCCGGTCAGATGTCGAAGAACTACCGCCAGCGTTACAAGTCGGGGATCCGCATCATGCGCAATTTCCTTGACCACAACCCGGGCGCGGTGGAGCAGGCGCTGGCGCGCAGTGCGTGGGCGCACACCTACACCGGACGCGGCAACGTCATCCTGTGGGAGGAAAGGGATCGGCGCGCCGCGTTCCGGGACTACCTGCGTGCGCTGTCCTTTCAGCCCGGGTACTGGCCGGCGTGGCGTTCAATGCTGCGCGCGCTCGTGACGACACGCGCGCCGTGATGAGAGCGCCCTGAGGCTCAGACGTGACCCAATGCGGATTCTTCATCTCATACACAGCGAGGGCGCCTACGGGGCGGAACTCATTCTGTTGTATCTGGCTCGCGAGCAGCAGCAGCGCGGGCACGAACCCGTGGTCGGCAGCATTCGCGATCCCGGCACCGACCAGACCCCATTCGAGGCCATGGCACAGTCCTGGGGGTTGCCCGTGGTACGCATTCGCATCGCGCCCCGGCCGACACCGGCAGTGGTGCGCTCGCTGCTGCGGACCGTCCGCGAGGTCGCACCCGATGTGCTGCACTCGCATGGCTACAAACCGAACATCCTGCTGGGATCGCTGCCGCGGCGGCTGCGTGGCCCGATGATCGCGACGCTTCACGGCTGGACAGCCGCCCGTACATTCAGCGCGTTGTGGCTCTACGAACGCCTCGACCGGCTGTCACTGCGGAGAATCGATTCGGTGGTGGTGGTTGCGCGCTGCATGCTGGAGATCGCCGCGCTCCAGGGCGTGGCCCCTTCACGGCGGCATGTGATCGAGAATGGGATCCCGCCGCGAGACGTGCGGCTCGCCGGCCTCGGCGCCGGTGGTGTCGCGCCTCTGCCGGGTGAGCTGGTCGAATTCACCGCGCGTCGGCCGACGCTGGTCGCGATCGGCCGGCTGTCACCCGAGAAGGGGTTCAAGCTGCTGCTGGAGGCGTTTGCCCGCGCGCGCTCGCAGAGCGGGGACGCCCACCAGTTGCTGATCGTCGGCGAGGGGCCCGAGCACCAGGCTCTGGCGGACCGCATTGCCGCGCTGCGCCTGGCCGGAATCGTGCGACTCGGGGGTTACGTGGACGGCGCGGACCGGCTGCTCGCCGCAGCAGCGGGGTTCGTGATGAGCTCACTCACCGAGGGCTTACCGCTCGTGCTGCTCGAGGCGATGCAGTGGCGCGTGCCGATCCTCGCCACCGCGGTCGGCGCGATACCGGAGCTCCTCGAGGGGGGGCGGTGCGGGCGGCTCGTCGCACCGAACGATCTCGCGGCGCTCACCCACGGACTGCAGGGCCTGATGTCAGGGGACTGCAGCTCGGGCGAAGCAATCGCCTCGGCCTGTCAGGCGGTGTCAGGGCGTTACTCGAGTGCACACATGGCGGAGCAATACCTGGCGGCGTACGCGGCGATAGGTGAACCACGCTCCTGAGGAGCGCGCCGTGGGCGCCACTGTCGACATGACATAATGACCGCATGAGAAACACAAGAATCCAGCGAGCTGTGCACTTGCCCCAGGAGCCGGGGGCGGGCAACGCGGCGTTCTACCTGTTCTGCGTGTTTCTCGTCAGCTACTTCCTGCACCTCACCGCGCGTATGCAGGTGCTCGGCACGATGCACTTCGATCTCATGCTGGCAGCCGCAACGGTGCTGGCCATCGCGCTGGGAGGGCGACGGACCACGCCGGGCTCGTCCGCAGGAATGGATCCCGTCGCCAAGCGGCTGTGGATTCTGGTCGGCTATATTCTCGTGACCATTCCGTTCGTGGAATGGCCCGGCAGCGTGCTGCACAACCTCGAACCGTACGCCAAGTCCCTGTGCTTCTTCTTCTTCGTCGTCGCGACCGTGGATACGACGCGCAAGCTCAGGGTGCTGCTCACGGTGTATGTGGCGACACAGCTATGGCGGGTGCTCGAGCCTCTTTACATGCATGTGACGTCCGGCTACTGGGGCTCAGCCACCTCGCTCGGCAACTGGGAGTCCATGGATCGGCTCGCCGGCTCGCCCTATGACATCATCAACCCGAACGGACTCGGATTCGTCATCATCATGACCCTGCCGCTGCTGCATTTTCTCGTCAAACCTGACACGACAGTGAGGCGCATCCTGTGGGGCGGCGTAGCCTGCGCGATGTGCTACGCGCTCGTGCTCAGCGCCTCGCGCTCCGGATTCCTGGCATTGCTGTTCCTGTCCCTGTTCGTCATCTGGCGCAGCAAGTACCGCACGCCCCTGCTGGCGGCGGCGGCGGTTGGCACCGTCATCGCTTTCACGCTTATGACGGATCTGCAACGGGAGCGATACCTCTCTATCGTTTCGCACACTGCGCCGGGTGCCGCAACCGCGCAAGCCCGGATCAGCGGTGTCATTGGAGACTTCGAGGTGTCCCTGCGGCGCCCGCTGTTCGGACACGGGCTGGGGAGCTCACGCGAGGCGAATGTCCACTTCCGCGGGGAGGATCTTCCGTCGCACGACCTGTACACGGAAGCCGCAGAGGAGCTGGGTTACATCGGGCTCGCGCTGCTGTTGTCTTTGATCTGGAGTTTCGTGCGGGCGTGTCAAAGAGCGCGGCAAGTGGTCAACGCCACGCCTGGCACGGATGAGCGCTTGAGGTTTCTGCACAGCGTAGCGGACTCGCTGCTGGTGGTGGTTGCGGTTGATCTGTTCTTCAGCCTTGCCTCCTTCGGCCTCTCGGAACCGTACTGGTACTTCGTCGGCGGGTTGTCGGTGGTGACGGCGCGGCTCGCCGTCAAGGTGGCGCCGCCTGGGGTGAGCGAAACTTCGGGCCGGGGTCCCGGGATTACGGTGCGCAACAGCCGCGGACGCCGGCACGCGCGAGTGCTGCCGTCACGCGTGGCAGCGGACGCGGGCAGCCGTTAGCCGCGAGGTTTTATGTGCGGAATCTGCGGTTTCGTATCATTCGCGGGCTGGTCGCCGGCCATGCTTCAGGCGATGAATGACGTCATCTTCCGGCGTGGCCCGGACGGTGAGGGCTCGATCCACTCGGGCACGATCGGCTTTGCGATGAGACGGCTCGCCATTATCGACGTGGCGGGCGGTTCGCAACCCGTTTACAACGAAGATCGCTCGGTCGCGGTCGTGTTCAATGGTGAGATCTACAACTACAAGACCCTGCGCGAGGGCTTGCGCGCACGGGGTCATGAGTTCCGCAGCAATTCCGACACCGAGGTGATCGCGCATCTCTACGAGGAGCGGGGCCCCGAGCTGGTGCGCGACCTCGAAGGAATGTTCGCGTTCGCGCTATGGGATTCGCGCAAGGAAACCGTGCTGCTGGCGCGGGATCGCCTGGGCATCAAGCCGCTGTTCATCGCGCAGCTTGCGGACGGAGTGCTGTTCGGATCCGAGATCAAGTCACTCCTGACGACGGGTCTGGTGAGCCCGGAGCTCGACTGGCAGGCGCTCGATCAATTCCTGACTTACACATTCATTCCGGCGCCACGGACCATATATCGGACCATAACGAAGGTTCCGCCCGGCACGACCGTCACCATCGGGCCCAGGGGAGAGCTGAGCACACGCTGCTACTGGCAAGTGCCGGATCCGGAGCTCGTGCCGCGAACGCTCGCCGAGTGGGTCGGCCGAGTGGAAGCCGGGTTGCTGCGGGCGGTTGAATCGCACCTGGTGAGCGATGTCCCAGTGGGAGCGTTTCTGTCCGGCGGTATCGACAGCGGACTCATGGTCGCGATGATGGCTGCGGCTACCGAGCAGCCGGTCGAGACGTTTACGGTGGGATTTGCTGATGCCGGTTCCTCGTTCATCGACGAACGCGCTTACGCGCGCATGATTGCGCAGCGCTATCGCCTCAACCACCATGAGATCAATGTCGAACCCCACGTCACGGACATCATCCCGGATATCGTTACAGCGTTCGACGAGCCGTTTGCCGACGATTCGGTGATTCCAAGCTATTACGTGAGTCAGGCAGCAGCCGGCTTCGTCAAGGTAGCGTTGACCGGCCTTGGCGGTGATGAGCTTTTCGGCGGATACCGGCGCCATCTCGGCGTACGTCTCGGGGACACCTATGGCGCGGTGCCGCGATGGCTGCGTGAACGTGTCGTTGATCCGATCGTTCGCAGGCTTCCGGAGCCGAGGACTTCGAGCGACCTGGTCGATCATCTGAAGAGATTCTCACGCGCCTCCTCGGCAGCGCCGTCCCGCCGTTACCAGGACTCGATGAGCACCCTGCCGGCGTCCGAGCGTGCACGGCTTTACTCGCGCGATGCGGCCGCGCAGGTGGACTTTGCCGCCACGGCGTCGACTTTGACGGACACGTTCGACGGCTTTCGGCATGGAACGAGTGTCGACCGTGCGCTGAAGACTGATCTGCGCTGGTACCTGGCGGACGACATTCTCGCGCTCACCGACCGCCTGAGCATGTGGCACTCACTCGAGCTGCGCGTGCCGTATCTCGATCATCGCTTCGTGGAGGAAGTGATGACCATACCCGCGAACCTGAAGATTCACGGCCTGAATCAGAAGTACGTCCTGAAGCAGGTCGCGGCGAAATGGCTGCCGGCGCCGGTCATCAATCATCGCAAGCAGGGCTTTGAGGCGCCGATGGCACGGTGGCTGCGCGGTCCGCTCAGGGCACTCATGCAGGACACCCTCGCCGCCGGAGCCGCCGCCGATGCGGGAATATTCGATGCGGCGGAGATTGCGCGGCTGCAGACAGAGCATCTCTCGGGTGCCCGCAAGCACAGCAAGCTGCTGTTCTCACTGCTGATGTTCCATCTGTGGTTCGCGACCCGCCACAAGGCCGCGGCGACGCCAGCGGGACAGGTGCGACCGGCCGCGACCTTCGCCGCATGAGCGGCGCTCTCGCGCTCACCTGGTTCGAACATCGGCGCACGAAAGAGATGTGCGCCGGATTGGAGATCGAGCTCCTGGTCCTCGCAACGGGCCTGCGCGGCCCGCTGCGGTATCTGGTGCTCAGCGTGCGCACACTGGCGCTGCTGGCGCGGCGCCGTCCGCAGGTTCTGCTGGTGCAGAATCCTTCGCTGATCCTGGCCGCGCTTGCGGTCGCAGTACGCGGCCTGCTGGGGTATCGGCTCATCGTGGACGCCCACAACGAGGCTGTGATCCCGTTCATCAATCGGCAGCCGTGGGTTGCACGGCTTTCGCAGTGGGTCATTCGCCGCGCGGACTTGACCATCGTCACCAACCGCCGGCTGGCTGCGCGCGTCCTGGGGCAGGGCGGAAGGCCGTTCACGCTTGCGGACCGCGTGCCCGTGCCCCCCCGGTTATCCACGCGGACGCTGGACGGTGCTTCCAGCATCGTCCTGATTGCCACCTTTGCGCCTGATGAACCGGTCGCCGAGGTACTCGAGGCGGTGCGGGGGACCGAAGTTGAGTTGTACGTTACCGGCGATCACCGCAAGCTGGACCAGGGTATCGCAGCAAGCGTGCCACCCAACGTGCGCTTTACTGGTTTTCTTGATGAGTCTGATTACTGGAGCCTGCTGCGAGCCGCGGACGCGATTGTGGATCTGACGCTGATGGATGACTGTCTCGTCTGCGGCGCCTACGAAGCACTGGCGCTCGCAAAGCCGATGCTTCTCTCGAACAACTCGGCGAGCGTCGAATTGTTCAGTGATTGCGCGGTTTTCACCGACAACACTGCCACCGATATACGCCGCGCACTCGAGCGCTTGCGACTGGAGCACGTGCGCCTGCAGGCGGGGGCCGAACGCAAGCGCGCCGAGCTCACGGACTCGTGGGCCGCCAGCGCTCGCTCGCTCGGTGACCTGGTCGCTGGCTTGCGGCGCGGCGCGCGCAGCGGACTAGTGAACTGAGACTCCTGAGGGCGCGTTCGGCGTAGCGACCGTGCCGCCCGCCGTGACCGCAAGACCGGTCGCGCTGGGTGTTCCCGCTGAGTCAACCACGATCAGATATGCGGTCTGACCCTGAGCGAACTGCCCGAGGTTGACCGTGGCGGTGATTGAGCCGTCGCTCCACGAACTCGGGATTTGATTCTCGATGATCGTTGCCTGACTCAGCACCGGCTTGTCGGCCAGCACCACGCGCGACAGCGTCGTGTCCAGGTAGGCGTCGTCAAAGTACCGCCAGTTGCTGCTGAATCCCTGCGCGCGGGCGTATCCGCCGATGCCGATGGTCCGTTGCGTCCCCGGGTATTTGTCGGTAGCACCGACATAGCCGATGACCTGATGGCCGTTCTCCCAGACGTTCACGTAACCATTTGTCTGGTTGGTCACTTTGACTGCGACTTCGACCTTCGACCACTTGCCGGCCATCGGATTGACCGCCGGGCCCCACCAGAAGTTGTGTCCGAGCGCGTCGGGATTTGCCATGGACGCACCGTCATCGTTGATCACCCACTGGGTGGCATCGGTGGCGCTGCCCGGGTGCGGCGGACCGTAGGCCGTATACCAGTTATTGGGCATCTCATACGGACTGCAGCAGTTCGAATACGCAAACGCCTTGAGGTTGTTGTCACCGCCAAACACCCACGCGTTGTCGGCGCGCTGATACCAGCTCGCGTAGACGTAGGACGGGAAAGGCTGCAGCGGGATGTTCTTGAAGAAGATCACGTTGTAGCCGGAGTAAGCCCCAAGGGCCGCCGCGTATGCCCCGGCAATGTAGCGCGCGTCATGGCTGTGCGGGGGTGTTATGCCGCGCATGGGGCTGTAGTAGTTCGTGTTGAAGCCCGGGAGGAGGTTAGGCCACGCACCGTCCCATTTGTCGGATATGGTACTGGCGGTGGCGTCGTCCCAGACCACCGGGGCGGCGTGGCTCTTTGAGCCGAAACCACTGCCGCTGATCGTGATCGTGCCCTTGTGAGTCAGGGTGCCGCTGACTTGCTGGACCATGGGCGCGCTCGATGCCGGTCCGGCGCCGGCGAGCAGTCCGATCCAGGTGACGACCCCCAACGCAACGCGAAGGGCGTGGATCCACACGTGCTGCGGCATGTCGCTCTGCATTAATTAACTCCAACCGCTCGGGCCCGGGTCGGCGCGGGTCGAGGGTTTCGAAACCCTTCGGACACGCGGGCTGCAGTTATTATGCAGGATCCGTGCCGCTCGGCCGTGGCTTGCGCGTCGTCCCTTAAGTCGTTGTGCCCTAAAGGCATTGTTCTGGCGCACCATCGTGTATCAGGCGGGCGACGTCGCGAGGCGTCGTTGCCTGCCGACACCCGTGATCGCGTCGTCGCCTGGAACGCTCGGATATTATTGTAATTGTTATCAATTCTTTGTCGCAGTGTCCCGACAGGTTCTGACGGGATCTTCCTACAGGGCGTGCGACTACGGTGTGCCTCGCGACGCCGCAACAAACAACCGGCTACTTGGTGATCTTCAGCAGCGTGTACCAGGCCCAGGCGCCAAGTCTCGGGACTGCGCGCAGCAGGGCTTGATCGAGGCGGTGGAGCGGGGCGCTCAAGGCCGGGAAAACGCGTGACCCGCCGGGCGCGTACGTCATCGCAACGGCGGCGAGTGCAGTCAGGTAGAACTCCCGATGCTCGAAGGAGCGGAAGGAGGACAGGAGTGACGGCAGTCGACTCAACACCAGGGGCTGCTCATCCGTCGTCCGAAACTGTGGTGTCATTCGTCGGTAGAGCTCGATGAGTGGATTTGTGGCCAGCGGCTCGGCGAAGTAGCCAACACCACCGGGCTTGAGCACACGGTGCAATTCCGCCAGAGCCTTCACGAGATCAAGGTGATGGATGATGGCAAAGCCCACCGCGACGTCGAAGGATTCCGGCTCGTACAGCAGCGACTCGGCCGGCATCACGTCGACGGAGCAGCGCTCCAGAAGGCCCGCCGCAGCCAGCAGGCGTTTGGTGTTCTCCGCTGCCTGGGGCGAGATGTCGAAAGCGCACACCTGGCCACCCAGTCGCGCGAGATCCCTCGTGATCCACCCTTCTCCGCAGCCGTACTCCAGGACGCGCTTGCCATGCAGATCCCCCAGCCCGTCGCGCATCTGCGTGTAGACATACTGCGTTGGCCGGGCGGCATAGTGCCGCGGATACAAGTCGGCACCGCTGTACTTGGCATCGTGGAACCGTGCCTCGCGTTGGAGGCGAGCCTCGAGTAGCGGATCCTGACTGCTCATGGGCTCACCGTGCACCTGCGCCCAGCGTTCCGATGCGTGCGCGCTTCCTGGAAGGCACCAGCTGCTTGCAGGTTCCCACATCGGATTTGCCGAAACAAGAGAGTTCGCGGGCGCCGCGCCGGCTGCGAAGCTCAGGGCGGCGTCCGAGAAGGCGGGAAGGCGCGGCGTAACAGAACCGCCGTGCGTTCAGTAAAGCGCGCAGCTCCTTGCGAGTTCAAGTGAAAGCCGTCCGCGAAGGCGTCCGCGGGCATCTCACCGGGGCTATACGGAAGCAGCACGGGCACACCGAGCCGCGCGGCCTCTGCAACCAGCGCGGGTTCAGTGCCTCCGGCGTTGAGAGCTGGAGGGATCAACAGCGCAAATCCCCCGCCGTAGGAATTACAGAGGTCTTGCATCTTCTGCAATCTCGCCGCCGCAAGATGTGTGGCCGTTACCGGCAGTGCCCCTGCGCGCGTCCAGAGATGGGCCGCCAGCAATGGTGCGCCCGGAAGCCATTTTTCCAACAGTGCGTCGCGAGTCCATACGCGCGTTCCCAGCCATTCGCTCAGATTGGCGAAAAAGTAGCTACCGGTGGACATCATGTTGAGCTTCGCGGCTCTGGAGACGTCCATCAAATCGCTCATCTTCATCATGGATCGCGCGAACGCCTCTCCATTGGTCGAATCCGACAACACGTGCCGCACACTCACCGCCAGTATCACCAGCGAGGGACGCGCGCCTTCAGAAAAGAGACGCCGCAGCCCGAAATACCAGTCCAGGTAAGTCGTCCCCTCGACGGGATACAGGGCAATGTGATATCCGGGCATTCTCCGCTGCAGATCCACCCGGTCGATTCCGTCCACCAGCAGTGAATTGCCGACTATCAGCACTGAATCCGCGCCATCGGACCACGTCCGCGGCAAACTCCTCGCGACGCGGTAGTCGGCCACGATCCGGTGCTGCGCCTGGCTGAGACGAGGAAGCAGCAGCCGAGCCGCCAACTCCAGCACGCCAAGGTAGCAGCCGGCGAGCGCCAGCAGCAGCACTATGGCCTGGGTCGGATTCAGTGTCTTAGAATCGGAAATAGATGAACGCATTCGACTGATTTGCTCCGAGCAAGGTAATCAAGACGCACGCGGTCACGCCGATCCCCACTCGCAGTGCGAGGCTTCGATCAGCGAGGAGATATTCGCTCCTTGACGACTCGAGTCCAAGGTCGACCAGAAACAGCGCAGCGACGAACACGCTCAGAAATTGTAGCGCCACGCCGTAGACCGGCTGCCACTCCCAGACAAACAGTCCCGCCAGCTGGTGAAATGCCCCGGCGAACGAGGGTTCTCGAAAGAAGATCCACGCAACGCACACGATCGCGAAGACCAGGATCCTTCGAAGCCAGCGGGCGATGAACCCGCTCGAATCCCGAATTTCGGATTCTCCCGTGACGAGTCTTTCGACTGCGAGGCCGACGCCGTGAATTCCACCCCACACGACGAAGGTCCAGTTCGCGCCGTGCCAGAGGCCGCCGAGCAGCATGGTGAGCAGCAGGTTCACGTAGGTCCGGGATCTGCCCTGGCGATTTCCGCCGAGGGGGATATACAGATAATCGCGCAGCCAACTGCTGAGGCTCATGTGCCAGCGCCGCCAGAAGTCCTGGAGACTTTGCGCGAGATAGGGCTGCCGAAAGTTCACCATGAAGTGAAAGCCGAGCAACTGAGCGCTGCCGCGCGCCATGCTGCTGTAGCCGCTGAAGTCGCCGTAAATTTGCCATGCAAATGCGACGGTACCGAGCACCACGGTCATGAAACTTGGTCCGCCGAAGTTGCCGCTGAAGGCGGCGTTGGCGATCAGTGCACAGTTATCCGCGATGACAACCTTTCTGAACAGCCCTTCCAGAATCAACATCAATCCGTCGAACGCTCTGGCCGGATCCCAGATACGCGGCCGTTGCACCTGCGGCAACAAGTGAGAGGGACGCTGTATGGGGCCGGCGATGAGATGTGGGAACAAGCTGACGAACAAGGCGTAGTCCACGAGCGAGTCTGCCGACTTGATCTTGCAATGGTAGACATCGACGATGTAGGCGACTTCCTGGAACGTATAAAATGATATCGCGGGCGGCAAAACGATCTGCCAGAAGCCGGTAGAAATGCCCCTCAGCCCCAGGAGTGCCGCGAGTTGCGCAAACGAATCGACGAAGAAGTTGCAGTACTTGAAGAAGCCGAGGAACGAAAAATTGAGCGCCAGGGAAAGTAGCAACAATGCGCGGCGCTGACGCAGGTCTGTGAATTTGTCGAGCCCTCGAGCGACGCAAAAATCCACGACCGTGGAAGTTCCCATGAGCAGCAGGAACCGCCAATCCCACCACCCGTAGAAGAAATAGCTGGCGAGCAGCAGCAAGCAGTTCTGCGCCCTGAAGCGCAGCCGCCAATAAAGCACAGTGACCAGGACCAGAAAGACGAGATAGACGGTCGAATCAAAGAACATGAGTCAGCCGCCGTCCCTGACGCCGCACATCGCGAGCTCCGCCTGCAAAGCCCTGTAAGGGGCATTGTAACGTCCCGCTGACGATTCCGACCAGAACAAAGGGCGTGACACGCAACATGGATATACTGGCGGCGCCCCCGGGAATACGCGTGGTCTTGCGGCGAGAGCGCTATGGCTTGCGACAGGATCGAAATCCTTTTTATCATTGATTACTTTCACCGGACCGGTGGTACAGAAAAGCATCTGGCGCAGCTCATTGCGGGTCTGCCGGCGGACGCGTTTCGTTGCTCGGTCGTTGCGTTTGACCTTGGAGCAAATCCGCTTTTGGACGCCCTGCGCGCGCGCGGCGTGCCCATCATCAGCGTGCCCGTGGGGCGGGAATACGTACTCAATGCAGTCCTTCAGGCGTGGCGCCTGTCCAGGCTGATCCGCAGAAACAGATACGACATTGTCCAGACGTTTCACCAGAAGGCGGATACTTACGGCGCCCTGATCGCGCGGCTGTCGGGCGTCAAGCACCTTATCTCCAGCAAGCGGGATACCGGCCAGTTGCGCAAGCCGTGGCACTTCTTCCTCAACCGGCGGCTCAAATCTCTTTTCGATGCGTTCATCGTGGTCGCGGAGGCAGTGCGCGTCGCGGTGATAGCCAACGATCGTTTGCCGCCTTCCCGCATCACGACGATCTACAACGGTGTTGACATCGCGCGCTTTACCGTGCCATCGGCGCAGCAAAGAAGGGACGCCAGAACACACCTCGGCTTTGCAGCGGAGGATTTCGTCGTAGGTATGGTGGCCGGTTTTCGTCCCGAGAAAAATCACGATGTGTTTTTTGCCGGCCTGTTGCAGGCGGCACCCTCAATCCCGTCACTCAAGGTTGTGGCCGTAGGCGCTGGACCACTCCTGGGACGATTTCGCGAACGGACTGCTCAAACTGAGCTGGGCGCCCGCACGGTGTTTGCCGGTGATGTACCCGAGGTACTGCCTTGCCTGTGGGCCATGGACGTCGGATGCCTGACGTCCGGGAGCAACGAGGGATTCTCGAATGCCATCCTGGAACAGATGGCGGTCGGGTTGCCTATGATCGTGACCGACGTCGGCGGCAACGCCGAAGCGGTCATTGATGGAGAAAATGGCCGTGTGATTCCACCGCTTGATGCCGCAGCGCTTTCGCGGGCATTGATCGACCTGCACCGCAACCCGGCGCGCGCCGCAGCCATGGGGCGCGCGTCGCGCACACGGGTCGAACAGAGATTCTCTCTCGAGCGGATGTGCGCGGAGCACATACGGCTCTACCGTTCCTTGTATGATCCGGTGCGCCACGCAGGCGGCTCGTCGGCGGGCGGGCGCTGAGCGGGTCACAGGAGTGAGGGATCACGTGCACGACAGCGGCGAATTCTCCTGCGAAGTGACCGGTTTCCCTGGTTATGAGCAGGAAATTCTCCGTCTGCGTAACTCGAATCGGAATGAGCCGGAGACCCGCGAATACCTCGATTGGCGTTACCAGCGCTCAGCCGATTCCCCGGAGCCGCAGGTATTCTGGCTGCTGACGCCCGACCGTCAGCGCATCGGGATGGCGTCCGTGGTCTTTCGTCCGTACTGGAGCAACAACATGCGCGTGCAGACCGCCGTGGTCGGCGACATCTCGCTCGATACGCGTTGGCGCGGTCGCGGCCTGGGTCAGACACTGCTGCGGTTCATGACGGAATATCTCGACGCGCATTTCCCGCAGCAACCGGCGTTCGTAATCCCGACGGAAGCCGCCCGGCGCGCGCTTGCGAATGTGGGTTGGGTGACGTCGGGCGCTTTAGTCCCACACGTTTATGTGCTCGACGCCACGCGCTACGTACGTGCGCTGGTGCGCAGTGGCTGGCTCGCCACGCGCATTGCGCGGCGGATGCGAGCCCTGGAGCGAATTGTGACGCGACTGCGCACTAAGCGGGTCGGTGCTCTGCATCTGAAGGACACACTGGACGAGTCGCTGCTTGAGTTCGCTCGCAGGCTGCCGCCGTCCGGCGGCGCCGTGCGCGACCTGGGGCCGGAGTCACTCAACTGGAGGTATGCGCAGCATCCCCACACGCGATTCACCTTCGCACGGTTCACCCGTTCAGGCGAGACGCGCGGATTGCTGGTGTTCGAAGACAGCACTCTGGAACAAACCTGGTCGATCTACGACCTCGCCGCCAAGACCCCGGCTGACCTGGGCGCGATGCTGACGCTGTTCGTGCAGCGCGCTCGATCGGCGCCTGACCTGGTCACGTTGCGCGTGACTTTGGACGAGCGGCACCCGTGCAGGGCTCAGCTGCGCGCGCTCGGGTTCATTGCCCGCCGTCCTGACACGGTGTTCCAGGTCCACTCGCACAGCGGCATGGCCGAACGCCTCGCGTGGTGCGTGACGCAGGGGGACAAGGACACTTGATGGAGCCGCAACACTGACCACGAGGCAGCATTGAGCGCACTGACGCTACGCAGGTGGGCCGTTGAAGAATGGCTCGGCAGCGAGCTCGCGTGGAGCCGGCTGCTGGCACGCTCAGGCGCCGATCCCCTGTTCCTGTCCTGGGAGTGGCTCACCGACTGGTGGCGAAGCTACGGCGGCAGCCTGGGGCGCTCTCCCGATATCCTGGCTCTCTATCGCGGCGACGATCTGGTGGGACTCGCGCCGCTCTATCACCGCTTCGTCATGCGCGGCGGCCTGCTGCTCGCACGCTCGGTGCAGGTGATCGGGCTGTCATGGCGTGATTCGGAGCCGCTGATCTCGCAGTACCTTGACGTCATCGCCGCGCCCGAGGATCTCGGCGCGGTACGGCACGCCTGCCTGCGTGTCCTCCTGGACGAACCCGCCTGGACAGAGCTGGTGATCGGGTCCAGTGCCGCCGGGGAGCAGTGGCGCGACGCGTTTGGACGGCTGGCACCTGCCAGGGGGCACTACGTTCGAGAGCTCGACCGCTCGGTCAGCTACCAGGCGGATCTGGCCCAGGGCTTCGGCGCGTACCTCGGGAATCTCGCGCAGTCGACGCGCCGCAGCCTGTGGAACCTGCGCAGGCGCCTCACGGAGCACGGCGAGGTGAGTATCGAGTATGTCGCGGCAGAGGAAATCGACAGCGGATTCACCGATCTCAACCGCCTGCACCAGTTGCGGTGGAAGAGGCCGGCGTTCACCGGGAAGCGGCTGGCGTTTCATAGGAGTCTCGCGAGCCGGTTGGCGACCCACGCCGAGCTGGCCCTCTCGCGACTGCGCGTCGGGGCTAACGTGGTGTCGGTGCTCTATGACATCCGCAAGGGAGCGCGCCAATACAACATCAAGATGGGTTTCGACCCTGCATTCAGCAGCCGTGTGTCGCTCGGCCTGATTCACCTCGGGTATGCCATGGAGGATGCGGCGGATCGCGGCGTCGCGATCTATGATTTTCTCGCCGGACCGGGGCGGACGAGCGACTACAAGCGCCACTTGAGTCAGTCACGCCGCGCCCTGAGCTGCGTGCAGATGCTCCGCGGTCGCGTCCTGCCCGCGCTCTATCGATGGCGTGACCATGCACGCTAGGACGGGATCGAACCTGACATTGCGCGCGAGCAGCCCACGCCTGGGAGGGCTCGCAAGGACGCGCGCGACCAGAATGATCTCAGCCATGGACAGGGTGGCGGAGGCTGACGGCGTGGCGCGCGCGGAAGATGTCTGCCAGCTGGTTGATGACTGCGCCGCGCTCATACACGCCGTGCGCCCTCAGCAGCGCTGCCCTTCCGAGCCGCGCGGCGCGCTGCCGATCGCCCAGCAGGCCGACGCACGCCTCGGCGAGCTGCGCCGGGGTGTCGCGCAGGATGATTTCGCGCCCCTCTTCAAAGTTCAGTCCCTCCGCGCCCAGGCGCGTCGACACGATCGCCTTGGCGTGCGCCGCGGCC